>JADMIO012770918.1_pt1 | contig 82455 bp, 61 predicted proteins | sample 8958161 | NCBI WGS metagenome assembly JADMIO01 (sample SAMN16585339, study PRJNA669376) | soil metagenome | isolation source: Crop rotation soil | place: USA: Cullars Rotation, Alabama | collected 2011
CGCGACAACTTGTCCACGTGGAATTCTAAGCTTAGGATCCCAATGTGCTGGAAAGGTTGGGTAAATGTAAGGTTAGGGTAAGGGGTTATAGACGTGTCGGATTTGCCAGTACCGTTGTTGTTGTTCACATCCTCCATAGACCATACATTATTGCCCCGGCTGATTAGGTAATCTTCCGAGCTGGTGCTGTGCCAGCCCAGCGTGGTAGCATTACTGCCTGCTCCAGAAAGTTCCCAGGGGTTGGCAACGATGCTGAGGCTATCGCCATGGTGCGATGGGCTTTCGTATGGATAAGGAACTACCCTGTAGCTGCCGCTGCTTGCTGGCGGTGGCGCAGGCTCGTCGCCAAAAGAGGATGCAGCTATTTGGCCTTCGCCATCGGTGCAAGTTGCATGGGTATTGCCAAAATTACAAGAAATGGTGAGGTTTATTTTGCCAAAGTAAGCACCAGTAGCGGCATCCACTTTTACTAGCCAATAATCAATAGTGCTTACCGGGGCGATTTCAACCTGCCAACCTAGCCTCAGGCTGCCATCAGGTTCAATGAACCAAAGCAGCTCAGTAGTTACGTCGTTTTTGGCAATGTCGAGTGAGCCAAAATTTAATGCCCGGCCACCCTTTAAAATGCCAACAGGCGATAGGGCTGCTGGCACTTGCAGGTTTAAATGGCTGGCAGCGCTTCTTACAGCGTCCGAAGCGGAAACGACCGCCTTCCCTTCTGCTTGGTTGGCTTTCATATTTGGTTTTGCCACCCGTTGGCCGCTACTGGCTACTAGTTTGTTGTTTTTAAAAGCCATTGACTGAATGGCTGTAAATATGCCCGTACCCTTGTAAGTCTGCTGAACATATACCATGTACAATCCTGTGTGTTCATCGTAATAAGCATTGGTCACATACATTTCGTTCAGCGCATCTTTGCTTAATTGCAGCGCCTGGGCATTTTGCTTAATGAGGTCTAGGGCCTTGTCGGTGTTTTGAAGATTCTGACTGTGAACGGTCAACACGAAATTGAACATCCCCAATAATAACAGCCATCTCTTGCTTTGTTTTCTCATAAATTAGTTTTGCGGAGTCTTACAATGTTAAAAGCGTTAAAAATATTAAATTTTAGCTTTCTTTTCTAATCTCTGTGAGCAGCTAATTACAAATGCTGCTAGTCAGATTTAATAATTTCTAACAATTTCAAATTCTGGTTAAATGTTTTGCTCGCTTTCCATAATAAAAATTCAGAAAGCGGGTCAAAATCAGGAATAATATAGCTGTATTGGAATTTATTGATGGCTAACACTTTTACTGTTTAAATAAGGTATCCATTAAAACCAGTAACTGCGAATTTGCAGATTTGGAGAATTAAAAGATTGGCTGGCGTAGAAGCATTTTGAAGAATGGATTAAACGCCCTCTTAGTGGGAAAAACTGTGGAGCAAATGATGTTTGATTAGATGCTGAAAATCTTGCCCGCAGTGCCTGCCGATTAGAAAGAGTACTGATATTTTGCCTTTTGAATCTGTTACCGCAACGCCGCAATTTTTTTTGCGCAGCACACAGTCAATATAAAAAAAGCCACCCTCGCAATGAGGATGGCTTTTGTTTTTTTAAATAAAACAGGTTATTGAATAACCAATTTTTGATTATACACATTTCCAGAATGAACAATGCGCACATTGTACAAGCCCGGAGGCAATACAGGCAGCCGCAGTTGGTTCGATTCGTTTACCAAAGCGTATTCTTTCAGTATCCTGCCTTCAGCATCAATTAAGGTAAGCATGGATTTGCCTGCTGCAGCCACGGGCACATTTACATAAATGTAGCTGTTGGCTGGGTTTGGAGCAATGCTAAAGCCGCCTTTGCCAAAATAAATCGTTTTGGTAATGCTAAAGCTGCTTTTGCCATCCTTATCCAATTGTTTAATGCGGTAGTAGTTGATGCCCTCATGTGGTTTTGCATCATTGAACTGGTATTTCTGAATGCTGCTCAACCCATTGGCGGCCACAGTTCCCAGGTTTTCGAAATGGGTTCCGTCGTGGCTTCTTTCAACTACAAATGAAGCGGTGTTTATTTCGGATGCTGTTTGCCAAACAAGTTGGGAGGTAACGCCTCTTTTTTCTGCAGTAAACGACAGCCATGTTAATGGAACCACCTCAGTTTTAATAAACGTAGTGGTAAAATCAGTAGCTGCGGTGGCACCGTCCACATCAACAACTGTTACTTGGTTGCCCACTCCGGCCTGGCTTTTTAAAATAATATCATCCACGTACCATCCGTCTACAATAGTGTTCAAATCGCAATCGGCCTTAAACCTGAAATAAGCCGTCTTGCCGCTGAACATTGTAAGGTCTATTTTAGTATTGAGAAACACACCATTGCTGCTGCCGGTAAATGCTTTGCGGCCTGCAATGGTAGTGAGGTTGGTAGACGAAATGTAACTGTTATATCCGTTCAAGGTCATGTATGGTCCAAGGTCTTGCCAAGTGGAGCCGCCGTTGGTAGATATTTCCACCACGCCGCCATCCCAGCCAGCCTCGGTATTGTAGTAATGCCAGAACTCCAAGGTGGTAATGCCTTTGATAGGGTAACCAGTTGCTGTCGTTAGCACTTTGGAATCTTGCGCTGCCACGCTCAATGCAAAGTAGGAGCGGGTAACGCTGTGCCTGCGGGCGGTAGTGCTCGTCCAGCCTACATTGGTGTAGGTGGCAGGTATTGCCGCATCATTAGCAGGGTCGTTCAAATGCTCAACTGCAGCAAAATAGTTGCCGCCGTTCAAAGTGGCCGTCACGGTAAAAGTTTTGGTTTGCCCAGCAATTACATTAGGCACATCAAAAGTGATTACCCGGGTTGCTGCGTTGTACGATCCATCGCTGCTTACATAGGTAAGTGCAGGCGAAAGGGTGTCGTAAATTTTTGCGTTTACGATATTGGAGCAAGTGCAGCTAGTTTTTACAGTGTAAGTAACCGTTTGGCCAGCACCCAAAGAATCTACGTTGGCAGTTTTTTCCACCTTGATAGAAGTTGGTGTTTCGTAATCTGGAACTTGGTCGGTAATTACATTCGAGCTTCCTTGAGAAGCTTTTAAACCCATTCCACGGCGGGCAAAAGCTTTCCAGATGGCGCAGGAATGTGCACCGCCATACAGCAAGGTATCTGCCTCCAGTATGGCATTGCGGCCGTCTACAAAGCCTGGGCTGCATGGTTGTATTTTCATGCCTTCCGTTACCAGCCTTAGCGCAACCACGTTGCCGCCAGTAGCAGTAGCATCAAACAGGTTTGGAGTAATGCCTTTTTGTTTTACCAGTTCCCAAACCATATCCCACAGCATGCTGCACCATAGTTCGCCCACCACATGCGCTTCACCGGTGGTGTTCAACACGCCAAGCGTCCAAGGGTTGGCGCCCATGTCGGTAGTGTATGGATAGGTGCGGATGCCAACGCCGCTTGTATTTTGACCCACCACGTATGTGCCGATGCCTCTTGGTTTAGTAGCATCCGCTACTGTGGCTTTCGACCAGTCGGTAGTGGCCATCAGGCCGTAAAAATCGCTCCATCCTTCACCCATTTGCTCTGCGTTGTTCAAGCAGCTTGCGGTAGCAGGGCCGCCGGTAAGCCGGTTGGAAATGCCATGCGTATATTCATGGCAGATTACGCCAGCATCGTAGTCACCGTCTATTGCCACACCCAATTTAAGGGTGGCCGTTACCGGTGCACCATCAGCCAGTTGGTCTTTTATCAGTTGGCCATCTTCGTAGCTAATAAACACTGCGGGTATGGTGATGGTGTTGTCATCGCCACCCATGGTTACCAATGCCGCATCTGGCAGGTTGTTCACCATTATCACTGCTGCAGCACCAGCATCTTGTGCATTTTTTACCTTTACGGTAAAATTGCAGTTTGCCCTGTCTATCAATGCAATTTTACCTGCAAGATCCGATGCATTTGCCGGAGCCACACATCCTTCGTGCAAGCCCCCGGTTACATCTTCGTAATACACTACGGGTTGGGTAATGCCATCGGGAAAATTTGCTAGGCTGTTTTCGGTGCTGAACACGCTTTCAACTGCGTTTTTAGGGCCAGCAATTGCTTCTGGTTCATCAATGGTCATTAACTGGCTGGGCGACCATAAAAACATTTGCATGCGGGGTGCCCCACCATCGGCAGGTGTACCAAAATTAGCGTTGTTGGTTCCTTCGCCATCTTGCGCATCGGCATACACCCAGTCGTTGCCTGCACCGCCCCGGCTCAGGTTATTGGCCTGAAAATTTCCTGCGGCCTCGGTAAAACCGTGTTGATAGCTCAGGTCGTGCATAATGTTGTTCCAATAGAAAAGATTGGTGGTAGCTGCACGCTGATTGTTATTGATGTTGGGCTCTTGTCCAAAATCGAATGCTTTTGTAAAAGTTAGATCTGGGTAAGGGGTAGAAGATGTATCGGGCTTGCCTGTGTTGCTGTTGTTGCCAGCGGCATCTTCTTTTGCCCATACATTGTTTCCCCTTGTTATCAAATAATCGGTGGTGCCATTGCTATGCCAGCCCAGTGTGGTTGCATTGTTGCCTGCGCCACTTAGCAACACAGGGTTGTTTACAATGGTAAGGGCATTGGCGTTGAAAGATGGCGCTTCAACAGGATAAGGGATAACCCGGTAGCTAACACTGTTTGACGGGGCCGGGCTTGGGTCAATTCCTTCTGTGTCCACCCAGGAGCTCAACGCATTGCTGGCTGCATGAACTTCGGTGCAGTTGGCATGTGCTTCTTTTTCAATGCCGTCGAAATTACAGCTTACTGTAAGGTTTACTTTATTGAAAAACACCCCGGTGGCTGCATCTACGTGCACTAGCCAGAGATTCACACTGTTTGAAGGTGAAATTTGCACCTGCCAGCCGAGCCTCAATTGGCCGTCTGCCTGTGGAAACCACATCAGCTCGGTAGTAATATCGTCGTTGGATACGTTCAGCTTTCCGAAGTTGGTCATTCTGCCATCCTTCAATGTTTCCTTTGCCTCAAAAGTTGCAGGCAAGGCTAGCTTTAAATGATTGGCAGCACTTTTAACAGCGTCAAAAGCAGAGATGGCGGAAGTGCCTTCGGGCTGATTTACTTTGGAAGCAGCTTTTGCCAGGCGGCCACCAGACTGCGATACAAGTTTTTCGTTTTTAAACATCATTACTTGTATGGCGTTGTACACAGGCACCCCCTTGTAACTCTGCTGGGCGTACACTCTGTAAATGCCGGTTTGCTCATCTAAGTAAGCATTGGGAATCAACATGTTGTCGATGTCGCTTTCGCTTACCTGAAGGCTGGAAGCATTTTGCTTAATCAATCGCATGGCTTTTTCAGTAACCACCTGGCTGAAAGTGGTTGTAGTGAGGCAAAGCAACATGCACAAGAACAACCATTGGCTGATCAGTTTTCTCATAATGTTATAATGTTAAAATAATCGTAAAAATATCAATTTTAAGGGCAATACAAATTTTCTCCCTTTATTTTTTTTGAAATCAACCTCCTTGGTTGCCATGCATCAAAAAGGGAATAGAAGTATTTTATAGTTCAGGGTAAAACTTTGACAACAAACTAATAAAATGGTCGAATTTATTTGGGTTATCTAAAGAATGATTGCTGTTTTGATTTTGTAATTTTGGCCAAAAGCACAGGAGGTTAGCGCCAAAAACGGCTAGCATAAGAAAATTGTACCATATAATGCCAGGTAAAAATGCCGCCGCTCTCACATAGTATCATAAAAAACAATATAATGCAAATCGAGAACCTTTAGCCGATTTCCATTGTTTTTAACATCATTGTGGCAGTCAAACTATTACATTCGCAGCCAACTCATTTTTTAATTTACGGATGAAAAATATCAATACTGTTCTCAACATCATTTTATTGGCCGCCGTGGCTGTGTTGTTTTTTCTTTTTTTTAAAAATAAAACCAACAACATTTCTGCTAAATATGGCTCTTCCAAAGACATGGGCAAAATGACTAATGGATGCAGCATCGCCTATTTTGAGATGGACACGGTAGAACAGCATTACAATTATATAAAAGACGTAAGGGAGCAATTAAAGGAAAAGGAGCAAGGAATCTCAAACGACCTGAATGAGATGAAAAAAGGATTTTTGAACCGCATTCAGGCAATGAAGGCGAAGGAAAAATTTATGAGCCAGCAAGAAGGGGATGAGGCGCAGGCGCAGATAAACGGCATGCAGCAGGAGATGCAGCAAGCCGAGGCAAGGATGAGCCAGCAACTGCAAGAAATGCAATTTAAACTGATGCAGGATGTTCAAAAAAAGATTGAGGATTTTTTAAAAATATACAACGAGGAAAAAAAGTTTACTTACATCTTATCGCACCAGGCAGGCGATATTATGTATTTTAAAGATTCTGCCAACAATATCACCAACGATGTTATTTCGGGTTTAAACAATTCGTATAAAAAGAAAGATTAGCGCCTGGCGGTTTTGTGCGGCGTACCCTAAAACCGCAGAAAGAGAAGTTTGTCAAAATCTTTGCGGTAACTGAGGCTCGCACCCGCCCGGTTTCGACGGCCGCCAATATCTAAGTTGTCTCGTTTAAATAAAATGGCCCTAAGCCTCCGGTTGGAAGTGAGGATAAACTCCACACTTATATCCGGCAAAAATTGAAAGCCGGTGCTGGTAGTGCTTCTAACATTTACATCAAAATCGCTGCCTACATTTACCACAACCCGGTTGTTTAAAAAAGACCTGTTGATGTTGAACCCAACGTTCACCCTGTCGTACAGCGAATTGGCTGACGTGGTTCCATTTACCAGGTTTGCACTATTGTACACGCTGGTGTTTATATCCACATTCAGGCTTTGGTCGCCTGTTAACTGGTGTACTACATTGGTAAGTATTTTGGCCATCTCCCGGCTTACCAATTCAGTTATGGTATTTACGGCCAAGTCGGTACCGGGGTTTCTCAAGCTTGCGCCTTGCTTATATGGCGCAAAGGATTTAAACACCAACAAATAGGTTACTTGCCGTAGTTTTTCGGTGTTGTCTTCCCGAATGCGGCGCAGCATATCTGCGGCTGTAAGGTTGTTGCGCATGCTGTTCGATTGGGGGAATTCGATGTCGAAATCGAAATCGGGCTTGCTTAATTTTCCATTTATTTTGGCTATCACATTCACGTCGCCTTTTGCATTACGGGCATCCTGGTCTAATATGGAATTGTTGCCACCATTATCGCTACCGGCCAAATCCCGCATGCTTACATTGTTGGCAACAAATATGGCCTTTATATTTAATGTGGCATCTAATGGGTCGCCAGTCCATTCTATGAAATTGTCGTCATCTGCCGAAAAGAAAAACGGCTTGCGGATAAGCGTTTGAAAATTGTAATTGTAACTTCCTTGCTCAATTTTATATCGCCCACGCATTACCGTTGCGTCTGTTGTTCCGGTGTGTATCTTAATGTTGCCACTTCCTGTAGCCCTTATCACGTCTCCAGTCAATTCATCTAATATCACATCAATTTTGCATAGCGGATTGGCCGTTAAATCAAGGTCCACCCGCAAGTTTGTTTGGTTCGAATCTGGCTGCCATACCATTTCTCTTCCATATGTTTTAAAAATAATAAAATCGGCCTCGCCACTTTCCTTGCTTCCTTTTGTAGTAACGTAAATATGCGATGAATCAGTGGGCGTTCCCGTTACCCGCATGTTGAGGTTCGATACAGGGCCATTCATTTCAAAAGTGGCTCTGGCTATGGCTTTTCCGTAAAAAAGTGAGTTGTCGTTCCGGCTTGTATTCAGTACAGTCATACCGTTGGTACGCATCGCTAAATTGAATGACAGGCTGTCGAAAAAACGGTGGTAAAATTTACCCTCCAATGTGCCAGTTCTGTTTTTTTCGTCCTTAAGTTCCAAGGTTCCAAGGTCAATAAAGTTGTCGCCAAAATTGAGCAAGGCGGAGTCAATGGTATACACACATTTGGTGTAGCCAATTTTAAGTATGGCTTTTTTCAAAGTTATTTTGCCCAATAGCGATGGGGCGCTAGCCTTGCCCACAATCCTTAGGTCGCCGCTGGCATATCCATCCACATTGTCAAACACACTCCCCAAATATTTTTCTAATATGTTTACCCGCATATTTCTTATGGGTAACGTACTATTAATTGTCGCAGCACTGCTGTCTTTTAAATCAATGGCTATTTTTCCGGAAAAATCGTAGCCTTCATTCAACGATTCAATATCGGCAAGTAACTTTTTCGATTTGGTATAATAGTCGGCATTCAGTTTTACGGAACCAACTGAATCATCGTTAAAACGAAACTGATCCAAGGTAAGTTGCGACACAATATGCGGAGTTCCCAAGGGATCCACAATGGTTACATTGCCGCTGGCCAAGCCCTCAATTCGGGGCTCAGTTAAAAAGTACGGTAATATGTCTGCCGTGTTCAGATTTTTAATTTCTATGTGTGCGTTGTTCCAATTGCCTTCCTCGCTTGGCGTTGTATACAATTTTATGGTTTGGTCTTCTTGCTGCAGCGTAATGCCACTTGAGGTGAGATACCCTTTTTTCAATTCAATGTTGGCTTGCGATTGGATGGTCCATTTTTTGTTATTGATAATAAACGACGATTCATTAAAATCGGCGATAAACCCGTCGGGCTTGGAGTAAATAAATGCATCCAATTCGGCCCCACCCAGCGGCCCATCGGTGCTGGTGGTAATGGCTACATGCGTAGTGTCGTGCCCAGTATTGATGCGCATCACAGCGTTTGGAAAACCAATGCTGTCGTTTACCTGCAAATTGTCGATGGCACCCATCACATTCAATGTGTTCCCATCGCCACTTCCCTTGAGAGAAATGTTTTCAGCCCTGATATCGTTGTACGTAAAATAGGGTACATCTACATTCAAGAATAATTCGCTTTTACTTGTATTCAAGCTTCCAGCCAGTTTAGAATCGTTTAAACCTTTTATTCGCTTATCAATAAAAAACAAAAAGGGCTCTGCCTTTCGGGTAGTTATATTAAAGGTGAAATCTTGGTCGGTTACAACAGATTTTGGCGCATCAATAAAGGAAGGATAATAGCGGCTTAAAAAGTATTGAAAGCTGTTGCCAAGATTGCTGATGTTGAATTTTCCTTCCACCCATGCGTCCACTTCGTTGGTGTGCAGGCTCAGTTTTTTTACGCCGCTAGTGTCTAACTCTGATTGCAGTAAAAGGGAGTCGAAACTAAAAGGAGTTTGCCCATGCATCACTTTCGCATTTTGAAACCGGGCATACCCTAAAAAGTTGTCGATGGTACTGCCTTGAAAATCTACATCGAAATCTCCGGAGAACATTAAGGAATCTTTTACTATGCCAATAGCCTGCAAGTTTGCGGTATCCAGCTTCCCCCGTGCATTATATCTATTTTTTTCTTTATTAAAATCAAGCACGGTTTCAAAATTCCCAGCTAAATTGTCGTCATTTAAATCAAGTTTCGCAGTTAAAACATTGCTTTGAAATTTGCCGTCTGCGGCAATGTTTTGGTAGGTATATCCAGCATAGTTTCCTTTGGCAATATTGCCTTTAATAAATAGTGCATCGTTGGCTCCAAAACCTTTGCTGCTTATGGTTCCATCAAATTCCAGGTAACCAAGTTGCGGCACGTCTAAAAACTTGCCGCCGTTAATTTTGGCATTTGAAATAATGCCAGTGTAGCCTTTGCCGGCTCCCTCCATTTTCAGCGCAAAGTTTGCGTCCATTTGGCCAACAGCACTTTTGATGCTGCCAATGGCTTTAAAATCATACACTGTGCCGGCAAAGCTCCCGGTGTACGTTACCACACCCAATTTTCCAACGGGTGTATTGCGCAACGAAAGCAATGCCGGTGCCCATACCGCCACATCGGCCAAAGCAATTTGCGAACCTCCGGTATGCAGGTTGAGTATCGTTTTATTTATATCTGTTAATCCGGCCATATTATACGAGCCGGTAATTCTCGATTGTCCCGTTTTTAAATCAAGGTTGTCTACAAAAAAATTGCTGATGGTGCCTTTGGCATTGCCCGTTAAAACAGCTACCTGCTTTATAGATTTTAACTCAGATGCAAAAAAAGCAATATCGTGCATGCTGATGGTACTGTTCTGAAGCCTCGCCGTCAGTTTTACCTGGTCTATAAATTCTTCCATGTCGTCCAAGCTTTTGTAGCGCATGGAATAATAGTTGCCAATATGCGATTCATTCAACTGTAAATCAAGATCTGCAAATTCCATCAGTTGCGGGTGTATCTTCAGCTTGGTTTGTACCCTTTTTACTACAATGCCAGACCTTTCTTCGGCTTTAATATCTACTTGGGCCGCCAAAGTGTCTCCTACAAAATTCATCTGTTTTATTTGGCCAGTAATGCCAGTAATAATAATGTCCCTCTCATCAAAAAGGCCATCTTCAGAAGGTTTGCGCCGCCTGTTGTATAGTTGGATAATGCCATCTTTTATATCCAGCTTGTTTATTTTGAAAACAAACTTTCCCGCATCCAGCGATGGCGGCAATGTGTCGGCAGCTTTTTCTTTATCCCGCATTTGCCGGTAGCCTATGGAGTCGGTCATCCGCCACACGCCCCGCTTTCTGATTTCTCTGAACTCCGGCTTGTCGATTTCCAATTTTTCAATGTCGAAAATCCCTTTGTCGAAATTGATGTTGTTTGCTTCCAAATGCATTTTACCTATGCCGGCAATCACTGATTTTCCCCGCCATTCATCCAGTTGGTATAGGTGAATGTTTTCCAGGTCAACAGTTTCTAAACGCAAGGCAATACCGCCGCCCTTACTGCTTTCCTTCGAGTCGCTCGTAAAGTAATCAACTAGGAATTGATAATTCCAAACACTGTCTGTTCGCCGGTATAGCTTGGCAGTTACATCTTTTAATTTTACATATTTAATATCAGCGCTGTCTTTTAAAAAAAACCAATCGGTAATATTTACCTGTACCAAACCAATGCTGGCAATTGTGTCTTTGCGGAGGTCGGCAACGTACACGCCCTCAATATTTAGTTTGTTGAAAAAACCGATGCTTACATTTTTCACCTGCACGGTTGTATGCAGTTTTTTGCTAAGCCTGGAGGCTACCGTATGTACCAGCCAGTTTTGGAAAAAAGGCATTTGCACCAGCAGCCAAAGTGCCAACATTACCAGCAGGAATGCCAGCAAAATGCGCCGTGATATTTTGTAAGCTTTTTTCAAATACTATCTCACCCAAATTTTACCCTAATATATTTATAAGGCTGTAAAAATAAAGTGAGATTGTTTGACAGCAGAAAATTGATTGAAATTTAAGGTTTAGGTAGCGAAAATAGGGTAGATGGCAGTGGGGCTGCTATGGCTCGGGTTCTCAAATCAAATCGAAGGCCCGGGCATATTCTGACATTTCGAACAAGTTGTTTACACCCAGCTTCTTCTTGATATTGCGGCGGTGGGTGTCGGCCGTATGCTCAGATATAAACATTTCGGCCGCTATTTCCTGCGACGTTTTTCCCAATACCAGCAGTCGTAAAATCTCTTTTTCCCGTTTGCCGAGTTTGTTGAAAAGGTGTGTGTTTTTTTGCAAGAAAACGTTCTCTTCAATAACCCGGGATACTTTTCCCAACATCTGGTTATTTGGGTCGATGGGCTGCGCCACGGTTATGGATAGCAGCGGCTCTTTGCTATCTTCATCCTGCATCAAAATTTTAACGCTGCTCATATACCATGCCCAATTACCGCTGTTTGAAAAACGCACCTGCTGAAAAAAGGAAACCACTTCTCCAGGATTATTTCTTTTTAACCATGCAGTTACTTTTGGTACATAATTTTTTGCCTCGCTGGTATTAAAGAAACGGTCGTGGTATTCAGTATATTTAAGCCCCTGTATGTTTTCAAGTGTTACTCCCAAAGCTTTCAATCCCTTGCTGCACATATATACCAACGATGTGTCTTTAAGATTGTGAATTATAACTACCCCCGGAAAATTTTCGGCTACGGCAGCAATTTCCCTAACCTTTTGGTTGATTTTTTCTAATGATGAGTCCATAGAAATTCCTTTCAATGTTTAATTGGCGTCATTGTATCATCACCTATTTGTGAAATATGGTGACTTGTTCTTCAATAATTCGTTCACAAAATCATTGGCTGGGGGAAACCGATTGATCTTTTCTAACAGTGCGGGGAGGTATTGTTCAAAGTGTTTTTTATAATTTCAAAAGGTACGGCGTTTGCATCTTGGAATCACATTTTCAGCATAAGAATTTTATTACTTAAAATATGTTTTTGTTACAACGTGTATGAAATTATCTATCACAAATGTCAGTATTTTTTTTATAAACATAAAGAAAACTAAAATTACTTAAAAGTGAGTATTGCCGATTGTAGCGGCACTAGATATATTTGCTAACGTCAATCCACACAAAATTTCGAAACACCATTAAACAAACCAGTTGATTTCTGCGCTAATACGCCTACTGAATTTCTAGCAGCCGTTATCAATTTAACTGTCCATCAAACCAGCAAGTATTTCAAAGTTTTTTATTTGAAAAAAATAAAATCACCAATTAATCGCAAACTGCTTCTTTAACAAAATTATCATAAACCAAATATTTTAATGCCTAAAAATCAATCGGGTTGTGCCGGGTTGCTACCTGGTGCGGTGTATTGCTATAGCAAAAGTTGACCAGCGTAGTATAGTTGCGGTAGTCTCCATTCAACATAATGGAGTGTTTCCGTTTGCCCCTAATTGAACCAAAAAACTGCTTTAAAATTTTACTTTAATACTGACTGAAAAGAAAAGATCTATGAAAAAATTTTTCTACATCTGCCTCGTATCATTACTCCTGTTTTCATTGGCTAGCTCGGCCACCACTTTGTACGTTACCACGGTGGGCAGCAACGCCAACGACGGCCTTACCCCTGCCACAGCCAAGCTTACAATACAAGCCGCTATAAACGCCGCAGCAGCCAACGACAGCATTTATGTAGCAGATGGTGTTTACAACGAAGATGTAACGATTGGTAAAACGATTAAGATAGAAGGGCAGTCGCAGTTTACTTTTATTAAGGGCTTGTATGCAACCACTGCCGCCTCGGTAAGCATCAATGCGGCCAACGTTACCCTTCGTAAAGTAACGGTAACTAGAGATTATGGCGCAGATATTGCAGCATGGTACGCCTCGCCAAAAAATATCGGGCTATTGATTGCCGCACCCGGTGCAGTAATTGATGAGGTAGTTGTAAACGGCAATCGAAACGGCATTTATATTAATAATGTTCAAAACTATACGGTTTCCAACAGCAGCATAGAAGACAACAGAACAGGTTTTCAGTTGGCGAATAATGTAAGTGGAGGCGTTATAAAAAATAACTATATCACCAACAATTTTACCCATGGCATTTTGTTTAACTACGATAACGGGGTATTGATTGCCACCAATACTAAAGTAACCAATAACTATATAGTTGGCAATTGGTATTCGCAAGTCACTTTTTTACGAGCTGGTGCTACTCCTGCGGGCAATGGGCTTGGCGACCATACGGGATTTGCCATGAATTGTAACTGGTATGGCGCAGTGCCGCCCACCGTTACCAATACTGCCACTTTGGAGCCTGGCTACGGAGCTCAGGCACCATCTCAATTTGGTGGATTTTCGCCGGGTGTTCCTGCTTATCATATTTGGGGACTTGAATCATCGCATGCTACCTTTTTACCCTATTTGTACACTAACAACGATGGAAGCGCAAATATGGGCTACCAGCCCGTTGCCACCTGCAGCGCACCGGTGCACAACGTTACCAAAGAAACCTGGTTTCAAACGATACAATCTGCCATTGATGCTGTAAGCACCACTAACGGGGATAGCCTTTATGTCGAGGATGGTATTTACAACGAAAGTGTCAATGTGTCAAAGTCAATTAAACTTGCAGGACAATCATCAAATGCCATTATCCGAGGGCTTTTAAACAGCACGGCATTAGCTGTTGGCAATGGTGCATCCATCTACAATTTTACAATTACACGCAATTACGGCGCCGATATTACCGAATGGAATACGACGATTGCCAGCCAGTTTGGCGTTAGCATAGCGGGCTACAACGTGCTGCTGAGCGGCCTCACAGTAAGAGACCATAGAACCGGGGTGTTCATAAACACGAACAATCCTGGATCAATCAACTTTACCATTGAAAATTCCATTATAAGCAACAACCGCACAGGATTGCAACTTGGACAAAACATCAGCGGCGGTACTATAAAAAATTGCTACATACAGGATAATTTCACACATGGTGTTTTATTTAACTACGATTATGGCCTGATGACCTTTACCAACTTCAAGATTAATAACAACTTTATAGCAAACAACTGGTACAGCCAGGTAAATTTTCAGCGCACAATTGTGGGCCCTGAATTTGCTGAAGGCGACTACACGGGGTTCAACATGCGTTGCAACTGGTATGGGGCCACTCCGCCGCTTGTGAATGCAAGTACCTTGTCTGTTCCTGGTTTTACCTCGCAGACGCCATCGCAATTTGGCGGCATTGCACCAGCACCCTCGCCAGCGCAAGTATACGGGGTTGAAGCTGCCCGTGGCAATGTTGCCCCGTATTTAAGCACCGGTGTGGACGCAAGTGGCAGTGTTGGTTTCCAACCGGCTGGCTCTTGTACAGCACCAGTTCACAATGTAACTAAGGACAACTGGTATGTTTACCTGCAAGCGGCTATCAATGCGGCTTCAACAACCAATGGAGACAGTCTTTTCATTAAAGACGGTATTTTTAATGAGGATATCACGGTTAGCAAAAGCCTGAGGATTTCGGGTCAGTCAACTGCTGCCATTATCCAAGGGTTATACGGAACAACTGCTGCATCGGTTAGCATTTCTGCCGCCAATGTAACACTGCACAACCTTACTGTTACAAGAGATTACGGTGCAGATGTTGCTGCTTGGTATGCATCCCCAAAAAATATTGGTTTAATAATTGCAGCCAACAATGCAAAGGTGGATGGCGTTACCGTTACTGGCAACCGCAATGGTGTTTACATCAACAACATACAGAACTTTACAATTGTAAACAGCACCATCGAAAAAAACAGAACTGGTTTTCAAATAGCGAACAACATCAGCAACGGGCTCATACAAAATAATTTCATTCAGGATAATTTTACACATGGAATTTTGTTGAACTATGATTTGGGTGTGCTCACTGCAACCAACACGGTTATTACCAACAATTCCATTACAGGCAACTGGGTTTCGCAAGTAACTTTTTTACGAGCACCGGCAACACCGGCTGGCAACGGCCTTGGCGATCATACTGGTTTTAGTGTTAAGTGCAACTGGTACAACGACACGCCAAGGGTAACAACTGCTGCCACTACAGACCCGAGCTACGCCTCACAAATTCCTTCTCAATTTGGTGGCACTGCCCCGCCAGCGTCTACGTATAGCATATGGGGCCTGGAGTCTGGGCATTCGGTGCATTTACCTTATTTAGCCACCGGGGCAGACGCAAGTGGGGATGCGGGTTTTCAAACAGTTGCCAATTGTACAGCGCCAGTGCACAATGTAACAAAAGACATCTGGTATCTATCCGTACAGGCCGCTATTAATGCCGCCACCACCACTAACGGGGATAGCATTTACATAGCCAATGGTATTTACAATGAAGATGTTGATATTAACAAAAGTGTGAAAATTACAGGCCAGTCAACCAATGCAACTATCAGGGGCTTATACGCTGGCTCGGCAAATTCCGTGGCTGTTAGTGAAGCAAATGTTACGCTGCGCAATGTTACCGTTACCCGAGACTATGGAGCAAGTTCGGGTACCTGGTATGCTTCTACAAAAAATCAAGGGCTAATAATAAATGCGAACAACGTAACCATTGACGGTGTGTTGGTGACAGGCAACCGCAACGGCGTATACATTAACAACCGGCAGAATGTGCGTGTTATCAACTCAACCATTGAAGCCAACCGTACCGGCTTGCAATTGGCTAATAATATCAGCAACCTGATTGTTAAAAACAACTATATTCAAAACAACTTTACACATGGTATACTGTTTAACTATGACAACGGTGTCTTTGTGGCCACCAATGCCAAGGTTGAGAACAATTATATAGTTGGCAACTGGCATTCGCAGGCAAGTTTCCAGAGAACAATTGGTGGCGCCGGCAATGGGCTTGGCGACCATACGGGTTTTAGCTTCAATTGCAATTGGTTTAACGATACTCCCCGGGTAACTACCGCTGCCACTGCAGAACCTGGCTATGGTGCCCAGCTTCCCTCCCAATTTGGCGGCACAGCCCCGCCAGCATCAACCTACAGCGTTTGGGGTCTGGAGTCTGGCCATTCTACGCACCTTCCATACCTCAGTGCCGGTACAGATGCAAGTGCTGATGCAGGCTTTCAAACCGTTGCCATTTGCACGGCACCGGTGCACAATGTAACTAAAGACACTTGGTATCTTGCCATTCAACCGGCTATCAATGCGGCTACAACTACTGCTGGCGACAGCCTGTATGTTTCCGATGGTATTTACAATGAAGATGTAGACATTAATAAGGCCCTTAAAATTACAGGTGCTTCACCAAATGCCATTATACGTGGTTTGTATAGCGGCTCCGCAAACTCGGTAAACATTACGGCTGCTGGTGCCACGCTCCGCAATATAACCGTTACCCGGGACTTCGGTGCTTCAGCCGCCTCTTGGTATGCATCTGGTAAAAACCAAGGCATTTCCATCAATGCAAACAATGTAACCTTGGATGGGGTAGTGGTAACTGGCAATCGCAACGGAGTTTACATCAACAACCGGCAGAACATCACTGTCAAGAACTCCACCATCGAATTGAACAGAACTGGTTTCCAACTAGCCAACAACTTCAGCGGGGTAATCATCAAGAATAATTTTATACAGAACAATTTAACGCATGGTGTTTTGTTTAACTATGATAATGGCGTTGTTACCGCCATCAACACCAAGGTGATAAACAACTATATTGTTGGTAACTGGTATTCTCAACTCAGCTTCCAGCGTACTATTGGCCCAGCAGGCAATGGCCTTGGCGATCACACTGGTTTTAGCGTTAGTTGCAACTGGTATGGCGTTGCCCCACCAGTAACCACTTCCGCCGCTACTACCGAACCGGGCTATGGCGCACAGTTGCCGCCGCAGTTTGGTGGTGTTGCGCCCGCAGCTCAATCTGCCCAATTGTTTGGTGCAGAAGTAGGCCATGCAGCGGGTATGCAATGGCTTACATTGGCAACGGATACCGATCCTATAGCTGCAGGATTCCAAGAGACAACTAGCTGTACCTATGTGCATAACGTTACCCAGAACACCTATCACACAACTATACAGCCGGCAATTGATGCTGCAGTAAATGGAGACAGCTTGTATGTAATCCCATCGTCTTACCCCGGTTATCTTACCATCAATAAATCCATTATACTTGCCGGGCCAAACCACAACGTTTCGGGATGCAACACCAGATCCGCCGAGGCCATTATCCAGCCCGATGGGGATTCTACTGGTGTAAGTGTTACTGCGCCGTTGATAGCCATTTCTGCCAGCAACGTAAAACTGAAAGGCTTTCAGATAGATGGTGCCAATGCTGCGGTTGTAGGTGCCGGCAAATTACTTAACGGTACGCAGGTGTTTGCAAAAGGTGCCATTGGCACAGTAACTGCGAGCAACCCATCTGGCATTGTATTGGAAAATAATATTGTACAGAACTTCTTTAGAAATGGCATTCAGGCGGCGGCACCGTTTACCCCAATCTCTACAAACAATGTTATTCGAGGTAATAAGATTGACAATATCCCCAGCCAGTATGCCATTTTCTTGCAAGGAAATTTTTACGGTTTGGTAGAAAACAACTGCATTACCCGCACATGGATTGGTGCTTCTATTTACAACTTTGGCTTGCCAAATTCAGTAGACACACCAATCATGATTAAGAACAATACGATAACAACCTATGGTGCTGGATTGTTGGCCAATAACAACTTCACCAACAGTGGAACGGTTTCGTCCCGCAGCATCAAGTTTGAAAGCAACACCATTGACGCAGCAGACAGAACGGGCTGGTCGGTAACGGGCGAAACCTTGTTCCCAGCGCCTTTCATCGGCATAATAGTTTCCAGCAGCCAGGGAAGCCAGGTTGTGAATGTACTTAACAATACAGTTAGCAATGCCGGCATCGGCGTTAGTCTTTGGAACAACCCAAGCAATGCTGTTGTGATAAATAATCATGTGTCCACCAATAACGATACTGCCATTATTAGCAACAACATGGAGACCACCTTTGGCTTTGGCCCTGCGGCAGCAAGTACAATATATGTAAATAATCTAACATCAACCGGCGGGACTGCTGGGGTGGTAATGATAGACAATCCTGCAAATGCGGGCAATGCCCTTACCAAAGCTGTAATTACAGGAGGCAGTATTACGAATGCATCGCCTATTGTAAGCAACGGCGACAATGCATCCAATGTAGTAAGTGGCACTGCGCTTAACTTGCCGGCAACAGGAACCGCCGTGGCTTTAAAGGCTATAAATACAACTGGAGGCATTGCATCCGCAATAGAAACCGGGGTGGATGTAAGCATTAACCTGAATGCTAATACGACAGCGCAGGCGTTAAACATTGCCAACGGTGGTATTTGGAAAATCAACAATCCATTTACTTTGCCGGCTACACCGGTTGGTGGGTTGACGTCGCAAGTCAGTCATATTACAACCATAGCTGCCGGCGTGCTTTCCTTAAATGGGCAATTGCTCAAGGTTGGCGGCAATATAACAAATGCCGGCACAATAAATGGTGCTGCAAGTTCAATGCTACTCAACGGTACTTCTTTGCAAACAATAGCGGCTGGTAACTTTATTATCGACAGTTTGGTAGCAAGCAATGATGCCATAGTTACCACCGATAACCTAACGGTTGTTAACGTATTGGATGTAAACAATGGCAAAACATTAAATGCCAATGGACATGTAGTATTAAAGTCGGACGCAACGAAAACTGCACGGGTGGCGCAACTAGATAACGACGGTGGCGGGGCAGTAACTGGGGATATAACCGTTGAACGGTTTGTGCCAGCAACCGGCCGCTCTTGGAGGTTGCTTACCATACCCGTTACTGGCAATACAAAAACTATCCGGGATGCATGGTGTGCTGGCCAATTGCCCATTAATTCACAAGTGGGGGCGGCGGCGCAGCCTGTAAACAACGGCACGCTCATAACAGGCCATAACTATACCAGCGGCTCTTTGGCCAATACTGCAAGCTACGATTGGTGGGGCCTTGTAAGCGGGGGTGCATCATCCATCCGCAAATACGTTATATCTGGCAGCACTGGCAGTTGGCCAAGTGCTACAGGTACTCCAAACCTGAACACCACGTTAGATGCGGTAGCTGAAGGATATATGTTATTTATTAGAGGCGACCGGCAACTGGCAAGCAATACTGGCTTTGGCAGCACCACATTAAAGCCTAAAGGGTTGTTGAAAAGTGGTACCCGCACTTACACCATCCCTGCTCCGGTTACCGCCCTATACCATATTATCGGCAATCCTTATGCGTCGCCTTTGGATATTGACAATGTATTTAGCAACGGCAGCAATAGCACTGTGGTTAAGTCCGACCGTTTCTGGACATGGGATGCAAGCAACGGCACAAACGGCGGCTATTATTTGATAAAGAAAATATTTGGTACTTGGACACGTATCCCGTCGCCATTTGATGACCAGGATGCCATAGAGTTTGCAAAAATACAACAGGTGCAAAGCGGGCAAGCCATTTTGCTGGAAAGCAACACCGGCGGTAGCTTCGAGATAAAAGAGGAAGATAAATCAGCCCCAGTTGGCGTATTGCCTCCCATATTCGACATTATCCCAGAAGGCCGCTTGTACACTAATTTAAATCTCGTTGATGGCCAGGCAATGAAATTGGCAGATGGCTTTATGACAGCGTTTTCAGCTAGATACAGCAAAGCGTCAACAGATGATGAGGATGTGAGGAAAGTAGACAATTTTGACGAGAATATCGCAGGTTTAGCAAATGGAAACAGGTTTAGCATAGAGGGCCGCCCGCAGGTATCTGGCACCGACACGTTGCTGATTTCTGCAAGTAACCTAAAACAGCGCAGCTATGCATTGCGGTTTAAAGCGCAAGACATGCAAACTGCACTGGTGGCCACCTTGGAAGATATGTATCTGGGAACAAAAACCAATATTCAGCTTGCTGGTGAGGTTACAACATATGGGTTTACCGTAAACTCGGATCCCATGTCATCAGCCGCAAGCAGGTTTAAAGTTGTGTTCGAAGGTGATGCGCCATTGTCGCTGGAAATGACGGCCAAAGCCCGTGTTGTAAATAACGGGGTTCAGGTTGACTGGACGGCTCAAAATGAGCAACACGTTAAAGAGTATGTGATTGAAAAAGCTGTTCCTGGGTCATCGTTTAAAGCAAGTTCAACAGTGGCATCAAAAGGACTTTCTTTAGGTAACTATGGTTGGTTTGACGCATCTCCCTTTTCTGGAGATAATTTTTACCGCATAAAATCTATTGGTGTAGATGGTAAAGTTAAGTACAGCAATGTGCTCAAGCTTAAGATTGGGCAATCGTCCGCAGCAGTTATGTCTTTGTATCCAAACCCTGTAACAGGTGGTGCGGCAAGCATGCAACTCGACAATGTGAAGCAGGGACGGTATACAGTAAGTGTGTACAACGCTGCCGGAGAGCTGATGCAGGTACAAACCATACAGCACGACGGCGGTAGTGCTTCGCAAACTATTATTCTACCAAAGGCAATGGCAGCAGGCATTTACAAGGTTACACTTACCGGTGCTGAAACGAATTTGCAACAAACCATTGCTGTGCAATAGACGCTTAATTTATAGTAAACCCTTAAGCAAAAAAGGAACTTCCAAGCCAGGTAAAAAAACCGGTTTAGAAGTTCCTTTTGTAATTATGCATGCTATAAATTTCGGCTGCTTGTTACTTCATATATGGTTACTATCAATCTACTGTTATTTCTACTTTTAGTAATTTTTCTCACTGCGCCTTTATCTATTTCACCTGCCGGGCAGCATATTTATTGACCATTTTTTGTTCTTCTCGTGTCAAAGCATTAATTTGATCTGCTCAATTTATTGCCGTGTCAAATACTGGTAACACGCTTTTTTTATCCGCTTATTGATATTGCCGAGGGCCAGATGATGCATATGTTCGTTTTACCCTGAAAGAACGGCACAGTGTACTCACACTTTTTTTTTTGCTCAATTGTTTTCCACATTGGCCGGTTAGGGGGCTCAGCAAATTATTGTTACATCACCTATTTGCCGCTTTTTTTTACTTCGCCAGTTTTTATCGGAGCAGCATCAGTTACGATTTTCAGTCTGCCCATTTCTTTTAGTTTTTGGTCAAGAATGAATTCTATCTGACCGTTCACACTACGAAAATCATCGGCAGCCCACTTTTCAAGAGCTTTGTAAGTGGTTTCGTTTATACGCAATACAAATGATTTTTTACCGGCCATGCATAATGTTTTTTATTGATACAGGGTGCCGGCATTTAAGATAGGCGTCGCTGCTTTTTCACCACAAAGCACCACCATCAAGTTGCTTACCATGGCGGCCTTTTTTTCTTCATCTAAGTGTACTATCCCTTTTTTACTAAGTTGTTCCAATGCTAGTTCCACCATGCCTACAGCGCCTTCCACTATTTTAAAACGGGCAGCAACAATGGCAGTGGCCTGCTGCCTTTGCAGCATTGCGCCAGCTATTTCCGCGGCATACGCCAAATGGCTTATCCTTGCCTCAATAATAACGATGCCGGCGGCAACAAGCCGTTCATGCAATTCCTCTTCCAGCAGGGCATTTACTTTTTCGCCGCCGTTGCGGAGCGTTATTTCGGCATTGGAGTCTTCCATTTCATCGTAAGGGCAAGTAGTGGCCAAATGCCGAACTGCCGACTCACTTTGGATTTTTACATATTCGGCATAGTCGGCCACGTCAAAAGCTGCTTTGTACGTGTTGCTTACCTGCCACACAATTACTGCGGCAATCTCTATTGGGTTACCCATTTTGTCGTTCACTTTCAGCTTGGTGCTTTCAAAATTGTTCGACCTCAGAGATATGCGTTGTTTTCTATATAATGGATTTACAAACAACAGGCCGTTTTCCTTGATTGTGCCCACGTACTTACCAAAAAATACACATACGCAAGATTGATTTGGGTTTACAATGGTGATGCCTTTAAACAGGATGATGGCGCAAATAACAAGCAGCAGGCCAACAAAAAACAGTGGCTCCGGCGAATCGCTATTGCCCGATGGGCCGCCAACCACCATGAAATAAATAGCCAACCCCAGGCAGGCTACAGAAGCAACGAGGGCTGCAAAGCCCGAAAATGGCTTGAGTATTTTTTCCATAAATTAATAATTTGATATTAAAATGGTATCAAAAATATATTGTTTTGTCAGATTTCAAAATTTATTTTTTACGGCCGTTTAGTTAAAGAAATGGGATGTTTTTTTTCTTGGTTACAAAAAATGGGCTGTAAGCACGGTAGCCGTTACTTTTGTGAGGTAACCGTAAACAAATCGGAAAAATGTCTGAAATAGTTGTAGACCTTGAAGGGGTAAATATTTACCAAGGAAGCACAATCGTATTGAACAATGTGAACTTGGAAGTGCGTAAGGGCGAGTTTGTGTACTTGGTTGGAAAAACCGGCACAGGCAAATCTTCGTTGCTGAAAACGTTGTATGGCGATCTGGCATTTAGGGAGGGCACCGCAAGGGTGATAACACACGATCTGAAAAAAATAACCTGGAAAACGGTGCCCTTTTTGCGGCGTGACCTGGGTGTGGTTTTTCAGGACTTTCAATTGCTTACAGACAGAAATGTGCACGATAACCTAAAGTTTGTGCTACGGGCCACCGGTTGGAAAGACAACGGCATGATGGAAGCTAAAATAACTGATGTGCTCGACAAAGTGGGGCTAAAAAGCAAGGGGTTTAAAATGCCTTACGAAATGAGTGGGGGAGAACAGCAACGGGTGGATATAGCCCGGGCCTTGCTCAATTCGCCCAAGCTTATTTTGGCCGATGAACCAACCGGTAACCTCGACCCTGAAACGAGTGATGAAATCATGCAGTTGTTGTTCAACATTTGCCGGGATTATGGCACTGCAATCATTATGGCCACACATGACTATATCGTTATCAACAAGTTTCCTGCACGAATATTGCGCACCGAAAACAGCAGGGTGTACGACAGTGCCAAAAATGAAGTAGGCAATTAAGCTTGCCTGTTTGTAAACATACAGCTCAGTAAGGTGTTGGCACTGGCTCTATTGTTAAAAACGTGCTTCAATTGTTTCACCCGTTCACTATACATATAATTCGTAAAAGGCATTTGAAAAATTGACTTCACCGCCAGTTGCATATTAAGCGGGTCGTCGGTAATGGCACAGCATTTTTCCAGCCCGCTGCCCTCTGCGCCGGCTGTATTTACCAGGCAATGCCTGCCATTATACAATGCATTTATCAACTTCAGTTTTATGCCCGTGCTGTTTAGCGAGGGCAACACATTTATCTGCGCATTTTTAATCAATTCCTGCATTTCAGCTTCGTCAGGGTTGGGCTTAAGCATCGATCCCAATGTTTTACCCACCATGTGCTGCAAACGGGCGGTTGGGTTTTTGCCTGCAATAATAAACGGCAGTTCTATTTTTTGGAAAACATGTTGCAACAGCCAGATTGCCGCTTCTTCATTTTCAGGAACGCCCAAGTTGCCATGATATAGGCAATAGCCGCCCATTTCACCCGGCCACGATGGTGTGTACTCTGGTAAAAACAATGGCAAGTATTCAATATTTTTATAATGGAATTCCTTTTCAAAAACTGTTTTGTCTTTTTGTGTTACAGGCCAAAAAAAAGCTTTGCCCGATAGCGTTGCTTCATATTTTTTAAGCAGCTTGCTTTCTATATTGAAATATATTTTTTTTAAAAATGATTGGCTCGTTTCAGCAAGTTGGCGGTAGTATTGGTATTCCACATTGTGCAGCCGAACAAAACAACGTTGCGCAGGCAATAGCTTTTTATAGAGAAAATAAGTGCAATGCATGCCTTCCAATAAAATAGGATAATCGTCTCGAAGCAAGTTTTTCAGCAGCAATGTATTGGCCCTGCTGGCTACCATATAAGGTACCGGCCATTTTATACCGCTCCATCCGGTAAGGCGGCTATAATAGGTTACCTCTACACAGTATTTATTCAATTCCGGCTGCTGGCCACGGCCATATTCAAAGCAATGGAGGTGTATTTTAACCCCTAGGTCGCTAAGGGTTTTAATTTTGTAAAAAAGGTCGAACACGCCGCCATAGTCCACAGGGTATGGCACGTCAAGGCATACAATATGCAGGTGTTGTTCGGGCAAATTCATTGTGGAGGGAGTATTTTTTTCCAAAATGCCTGCAGGTTATTTTCCTCTTTTTCCCAGCAGAGATTTTCTGCCGCAGTAGGGCAGTTGTTTTTTAAACTCTGGTATAATGTTTTATCATCAAGCATCTGGTTCAAAGCAGTGGCAATTGATTTGGGCGATAAATCATTAATAAGCATGGCCATTTGGTATTGCTGCTGGATGGCTGCGTATTCTGGATAATTTACACAAAGTTGCGGGATGCCGGCAATTATATAGTCGAAAAACCGGTTGGCTAAAGAATAGTATTGATTCAGGCCCGTGTTTTCAAACAACGTTATGCCGGCATAGGCTTTTGGGGTTAGTTGCTTTAAGTCGGCGGGTTTTACATAGCCTAAAAAAATCACTTTGTTTTCCACTCCGTTTTCTTTAGCCAAAGTTTTTGCCTGGCTAAAAAAATTTCCATTTCCAGCAATTACCAAATGACTGTTCACCCATTTCATTGCTGGTATCAAAGTTTCAAACGAACGCCCTTCGTTTACCGCACCTTGGTAAAGAAAGAATGGGGAATCCGGAAGGTCGAAATTTACCGTTGACAGCGCACCAGCCGGCAATTCTTTGGTTCTTGCGGGCAAATTCCTTACAACCGCATAATTTACCCCATACCGCCGTTTCAATTCGTGCACAATAAATTGGTTAACAGAATAGCCGTTTTGAAATTGTGGTACATATTTCCGTTCAATCCAGTGCCAAATTTTATACACCGTTGGCCGCCGTTTTACTTCTGTTAGCTCCGTAAACAGTTCATGGGCATCGTACACCCGGGGCAGCCTGTTTTTTTTTGATACCATAAAACACGGCACAATAGTATCCAGATCAATGGCGCAAACAGCCATTGTTGATAAGCTGATTTTTGTTTTTATGGCTTCGGCTTGCAAAAACTTATACAGTTTCCAATTATACTCTAGATAAAATAGTTTGCCTGCCTTGTGTTTGCATTTAAGGCGGACCTGCGTAAAAGGCTTGGAGTCAAGCGGCAAAGAGCCAGGCAGCTCCCGGCCAACCAGCGTTACCCGGTAACCTGCCTTGGCAAGCGAGGTGCAAATTCGCTGCATGCGTTGGTCGTAAGTGAGATCGTTGGTTACGGTAAGAAAAATTTGCACTAAAGCCAGTTTCATTTTGGCGGCAAAGGTAACCATATATAGAAACCCGGGTTTGCATAGATGTGCAAGCCCGGGTTTATTTATTAAAAATGGTGCATTGTTTTAATGCACCCAAATGCTCCTGGTAGAATCTGCGGCTTCCACAAGGGTAATGGTGAGGCTGTCCTTATTTAGGTTATCGAGGATGAATGGTTGGTTGAGGTAATACAATATTTTCTCGTTGTTCTGAAATTCCCATTTGTCTGCTTTGTCAGTTTCAAGCAAGCAAACGGTGTTTACCCGAAGATAAAAGCTGTCGTTCAAGCTAAATGCCAGCCTGTCATCCTTGCTGCAAGGCGGTATATCAAAGTTCGTAAAGCCGGCACCAGCAATATTGCGCTCCACTTTGGCAAGCTGCCAGGTTCCGGTGGTTATAAGTTCCGTTTTGGTTTTAGCCATCGTAGGGTCGCCGTCACCGTTTTTATTTTTTTTGCAGCTTGCTGCTACCAATACTAAAAAAGCAAAGCCTGTAATTTTCGTTTTTATTGTCATTTTGTTATGTATAAATAGTGTAATAAGTAACTACCAAATAATTTTTTCGGTAATTGTTTTGCCCGTGTTTTTTTGGGTAGCTGTAACTATCAGCACAGTTGTTGGCGCAAGGGTAATATTTGGATGAACAGGTTGATTGGCCTGTACAGCGAACTGGGAGAAAAGATGTCTGCCAAGCAGGTCGTACATATCAATGGTAAATAAGCCGGTTTGCAATTCATTTTTTCCTTGTATCGTTACCGTGTTCGTACCGGTTTGGTGTAGCAAGGCTTGGCTTTGGTTGTTGGAAACAACAACTTGTTTTGCCGCTGAGTATTGCAGGCTGCCTGCATGGTCCTCCATTATCAGTCGGAAATAATACTTTCCATAGCCTAGTGATGGTGTGGTAAATTGGTAGCTCACCACGTTTTCTTTGCCATTTACCGTACCAACATTACTCCAACTGCCTGGGTTGTGGGGTGCGCTTTGCTGAATGATAAATTTCTTGGCCTGGCTATTTTTACTTATTTCCCAATGTAAGTCAGCTTTTTTGTCAAGTCGGGTTGCAGCTTCAAAATGGAGGAGAGTAATCGGGAGGCTTAGCACAGGTAGCGACACTTTGGTAACCCAAGTATCTGGTGCCCCTAACAAGCCATTGATAAAATCCTTGCTTCTAAATCCCGACACATCATTCCCGTTTTTATTGGTTATTCCTGCCAGGGTCACCGTAAGATCGTCGTTTTCAACGGCTTGTATATAGGTATCGGTGCCAAGGCCTCCATAACACTTTTGCTTGAATACTCCCAGGTTTTGATCCAATATCAGCACCCAGCAATCTTGCGCACCCCTAAAAGTGCCAATGCCGGCAGCAGTTCCATTGGATCCTCCTATAGCACCCACGGCTAAGAAAAAGCCACTTCCTGCATAATCTATTATGTCGTTAAGTACATCGGTTCCGCTGCTTCCGTACCGCAAGCTGGCCATTACAGCTCCAGTTGCCTCATTCACTTTCAGCAGCCACCCATCTTGGCCGCCGTTGGATGCGGATGTAAAATTGCCGCCGTTGGTTGAGGACGTGTATCCTAAAAAATAGGCTTGGCCGTTTATCACTTTCACCCGCCATATTACATCGGTGCCCGATGAGCCGCCGTAGCATTTGCTCCATAGTAATGTTCCATTGGCGTCTAGCTTGGCAAGCAACACGTCGGCACCCCCATTGTTTCCCACGGCGTCGCCATCGGTGCTGGTTGTCGTCATTTTCACTATTATGCCGTTGTCGGCAGTTAAGGCTGCCTGGTCGCCAATAAATATCGTGTTGAAATATTCCCGGCCACTTCCGCCAATGGTTTTTTGCCAAGCCTTTGTATTGTTTGGCCGCACTTTTATTACCACAAAATCAGTATCGCTTCCGCCAGCGGTGCCATGCAGCCCGCTGATATCGTTATCGTTGCTATTGGTTTTTCCGGTCAAAAAATAACTGCCATCTGGCTGCACATATATTTCATGTGCTTGATCGTAAAAGCTGCCGCCCCATAAATTTTCACTGATCAACGCACCAGTATTGATGTTTATTTTGGCCACATACATATCATTGCCACCCTTGTAGCTAGGCAAAGTTGCGTAAGTCATAGTGCCGGCTACATACACGGTGTCATTCAATATTTTGAGGTCGGCAAAAAGGTCTTCCAGCGCACCGTTAGATGCTGGGGTGGAACTGGTAAGCCTGCAAATCCATATTACACTACCGTTGGTAATGTTTATTTTCATGGCCCACAGATCTTTTCTTTTCCAGGGTAGGGGCGATGGGTAATTATTGCCGTAATACCCTTCTGTTCCCAAACCAACTATCAAATTACCATCGGGGGCCAGCAGGAGTTTGCAGGTGTCGTCGCCAATGGCCGAACTTCCATATTGTTTGGTCCATTCCAACACGCCCAAACTGCTAACCTTTGATATTACCGTTTTACCACTATAACTTGTTAGTGTGGAAGGTGTGGTTCTATCGGGAAACAAGGGAGCGCCATAATCAGGTGAGGTTTTGCTGTAGGTAAAGCCATAATTGATGCTTCCACCATCGGCAGTTTTTAGCGTCCCTAACAATTGTGTGGTTGCATCGCCTCCGATGCAACGCTGCCAATTAAAAACAAACTGACCATTGGCGGCAGAAAGAAGTAAACAAGAAATAAAAACAGTAACTAATTTTTGCATTCATATAATTTTGGGTCGGAAAAGCCAAAAACCATACCATTTATAAAGTTTTCTACCAAAAAAGGGTGTTTTAGTCAGTAAAATAATTTTTTGTCGGCAATTGCTTTTTGGATGATGCTAAAAAAAAGACGGTTTTTAGGATTTGTTTATTACATTTGCCGCCCATTATAAGTATATATTAAATCGGATCATAAAAACGGATTATTAGAATGCCTTATTTAACTGCTGAAAAAAGAGCAAACATTTTTGAAACGTTCGGTGGCAGCGCTAAAAACACCGGCTCTACAGAAGGCCAAGTTGCCTTGCTTACTGAGCGTATTTCCCAGCTTTCAAAACATCTTCAAGCCAACAAAAAAGACTTTAGCACCCACCGTGGCTTAATGAAAATGGTAGGCCAGCGCAAACGGCTGCTTACCTATTTGAGCAAGCATAACCTAACCGGTTACCGCTCCCTGATTGAGAAATTAGGACTTAGAAAATAATTTTGCACAAAATGATATAAAGCATTCCCAATCGAAAACTATGCGGTTGGGAATTGCTTTTTTGTGTTTATACCTTCGCCAACAATGAATTGTGAATAGTTTTGGCGATAATATATGCGATAATTTGCCAATCGCACAATCATTACAAAATCACTTCTCAAAAAAATAAGTAGCTATTTATGCTGACTCAACCAATTTCGACAACAATAGACATGGGCGATGGCCGCCCAGTAACCATAAGCACAGGCAGGCTTGCCCGGCAGGCCGATGGCGCCGTTACCGTGCAATGCGGCAATGCGGTTTTGCTGGCCACTGTAGTAGCCAGCAAAGAGCCTAAGCCAGGTCAATCCTTCTTCCCGCTTTCAGTAGATTATCAAGAAAAATTCTCATCTGCCGGCCGCATCCCGGGCAGTTTCTTTAAAAGGGAAGCTCGGTTAAATGACTACGAAATATTAACCAGCCGGTTGATAGACAGAGCTTTGCGCCCGCTTTTTCCTGAAGACTATTTGTGCGAAGTACAGGTGCTTATCAGCTTGGTATCGTCCGATGCGGAAGTGATGCCCGATGCGCTGGCTTGTTTGGCGGCATCTGCGGCGCTGGCCGTTTCCCCAGTTCCCATTCAAGAAGTAATCTCCGAAGTGCGGGTAAGCCGGGTAAATGGTGAATTTGTAATAAACCCAACCCGTACACAAATGAAATCAAGTGATCTTGACTTCATTATTGCTGCTACCGCAAAAAATATAATGATGGTAGAAGGTGAGGCAAAGGAATGCAGTGAGGAAGATTTGGTTCAAGCGTTGCAAATTGCCCACACCGCCATTCAAAAGCAAATAATTGCACAAGAAGAGCTGGCTGCAAAAGTGGGCGGCGAAAAGAGAGCCTATACCAAGCCTTATAGAAATGCCGAGCTGGCTGAAAAGATTTATGCCCTTGGCAAAGAAAAAATGAATGCCATTGCCAAAGCCGCTTCGGCCAAGCACGACAGAAGCGATGCTTTTAGTAAATTGCACAAGGAGATTGTTGAACAATTGGGCGAATTGAGCCCTGAAGATGCTTCCCTGGTTGGCTTATACACCGGCGACCTGCAGTACGATGTGGTGCGGGATATGATGCTAGACGACCGTACCCGCTTGGATGGAAGAAATTTGACAACCGTTCGGAACTTGAATATGGAAACAGACGTGTTGCCAACGCCACACGGGTCCGCATTGTTCACCCGGGGAGAAACCCAGTCTCTTACCACGGTAACCTTTGGTACTCCGTTGGATGAATTGCTGGTGGAAAGTGCCGCTGTATCCGACTATACCAAGTTTATATTACACTATAATTTCCCACCATTTAGCACTGGCGAAGTAAAAATGATGCGTGGCCCCGGCCGCCGTGAAGTTGGCCATGGCAACCTTGCCATGCGTAGCTTGAAGCAGATGATGCCAGGAGCTGAATATCCATACACCGTCCGTATTGTGAGCGACATTTTGGAGTCGAATGGCTCCTCTTCCATGGCTACCGTTTGCGCCGGTTCTTTGGCGTTGATGGATGCCGGTGTTCCCATTCCCAAACACGTGGGCGGGGTGGCCATGGGCCTGGTAACTCGTAAATCGGATAACAAATACGCTATTTTAACCGATATTTTGGGCGATGAGGATCATTTGGGTGATATGGATTTTAAGGTGACCGGCACCAGGGAAGGTATCTGTGGCGTGCAAATGGACATTAAGATAGATGGCCTGAGCATGGACGTGATGCGGGAAGCGCTGGCGCAGGCCAAAGATGCCCGCCTGCATATTTTGGACGCCATGTATGAGGCTATACCTGCCCACCGTGACGACGTGAAACCGCATGCCCCACGCATGATTATGATGTTTATAGACAAAGAATTTATAGGCGCAGTAATAGGGCCAGGGGGAAAAGTGATACAGGAAATGCAGAAAGTGACCGGCACCACTATCAATATTGAAGAGAAAAATGAACGTGGTGAAGTAAGCATATTTGGCACCAACAAAGAAGGTGTGGATAAAGCCGAAGCTTGGATAAAAGGAATTGTATTGGTGCCTACAGTGGGCGAAATTTATGACGCAACAGTTAAAAGCATTATGCCTTACGGTGCGTTTATCGAATTTTTGCCTGGCAAACAAGGATTGCTTCACATAAGTGAGGTAACATGGAAACGGCTGGACACACTGGAAGGTATTTTGAAAGAGGGCGACGTGATAAAAGTGAAGCTCACAGGAACCGACCCCAAAACCGGCAAGTTTAAAATGAGCCGTAAAGTGCTCTTGCCAAGACCAGATGGCATGAGGGCTCCCGCTGAAGAGTCTAACTAATTTGTTACAGCATACATTACTGGAACCGCCCTGCTTGAAAATACAGGGCGGTTCATTTTTTTACAAGCTATTATACCAATATGGGCAATCAATATACCCGCTATAGCATACAGGTATCATCAGAAGAAGAAAAGGATATTGTGGTGGCTCTGTTGGGAGAGTGGGGTATTGAAGGGTTTCAGGAAGAGCAGGGCCTGCTGCTGGCTAGCGGAATTACCGATGAGCTAAACCAAAATGCCATTGAAGCATATCTTGGTGAAAGCCGGCTTGTTTTTTCTACCGAAGTTATAGAGGAGCAAAATTGGAATACGGTTTGGGAATCTAATTTCGAACCTGTACAAGTAGGAGATTTTGTAGGAGTGCGGGCTCATTTTCATCCATCATTTTCCGGCGTTCTGCATGAAATCGTTATTACCCCTAAAATGAGTTTTGGCACCGGCCATCATGCTACCACCTTTATGATGATGGCACAGATGGAGCAAATGCCGGTGAAAGGAGCCTCCGTTTTTGACTTCGGAACTGGAACTGGCATTTTAGCCATTTTAGCAGAAAAAATGGGGGCAACCAAAATTCTTGCCACAGATTATGACGACTGGTGCATAGCAAACGGTGGTGAAAACATAATGAGTAACCAGTGCACCAACATTGAACTGAAGAAAATGGATCACCCGCCACTTGGTGGCGTTTTCAATATAGTGCTGGCAAACATTAACAAGAACATCATCCTGTATTATTTCAAAAATCTTATTGATCTTATGCAGCCAGATGGCATGCTTTTGCTGAGTGGTTTGCTGGAAGATGATGAGGCCGACATACTGGCTATCGCAAATGCACACCAATTGGTTATTAAGAAAAAAATGGTTAAAAATGGCTGGACTTCGCTTCTTTTAGGGATAACTTGTTAGTAAGTTTTTGTTTTTGATGCAGCATCCTGCCTATTTTTGTTTTTAGTCGATTTATTGTCACACAAATCACACCTGCCTATCTAATTTCTGAATAAACACCAGAATCATCAATGCAGGTATTTTTACTTATTGTTATCGCTTACTTTATTGGTTCAATACCCACAGCGGTATGGGTAAGCAAAATTTTTTTTGGCGTAGACATCCGGGAATATGGAAGTGGAAATGCCGGTGCTACCAATACTTATAGGGTTCTCGGCGCACAATGGGGAACTTTTGTAATGGTAGTGGATATGCTCAAAGGCGTAATAGCAGCCTCCCTTTATTTACTTTTTCCTTCCACCTATCTTGGCAGCGAGCATGAGTTGGTGCGTACCAATTTTCAGATTGGCCTTGGTTTGGCAGCGGTAATAGGTCATATTTTTCCAGTTTGGGTAGGGTTTAAAGGCGGCAAAGGCGTGGCAACTGTGTTCGGGATGGTACTGGCCATCCAACCCACCGTTGCCGTTTGCTGCATAGCTGTTTTCGTTGTGGTACTTTACCTCACCCGCTTTGTGTCTCTCAGCTCTATTTTGGCCAGCATAGCCTTTCCAATTTTCTTATTGCTTATTTTTAAGGAACCGGTTCCTTTATACAGGGTTTTTGCTATAGCCGTAGCCTTGCTCGTAATCCTAACCCATCAAAAAAATATCAATAAATTGCTGAACGGCAATGAAAGTAAGGCACGTATTTTGAAGTATCGTGACCGGCGAAAGTCGAAGCGACTTTCTTAGAAGTGTAGAACCCCGTATTTTTTAATTGAAGTATATTAATTTGAGGTGCCAGTACATACCAGTGCTGGCATAATTATTTTGTTTCGCTGAGAAACTAACACAAAATCAAACAGATGAACATGCAGAAAAAAGTGGGCACAGGGTTTTTAGCAGTTGCAATTTTACTGACACTGGGCTGCACCCAAAATGCGGTTACCGGGCGCAAATCGCTGAGTTTGGTAAGTAGCCAGGAAATGTTGTCGTCATCCAAACTGCAATACACACAGTTTTTGCAGGAGAACAAAGTGGTGGGCAGTACCCAGCAGGCAGATATGGTGAAAAAAATGGGTGCCCGCATAGCATCTGCCATTACAAAATATTATAACGACCAGGGGTTGGGTGCGTTGCTGGAAGGATATCAGTGGGAATACAACCTTGTGGAAAGCAAGGAGGTAAACGCTTGGTGTATGCCCGGCGGCAAAATTGTGGTGTATACAGGCATATTGCCCATTACCCAAAATGAAAATGCGCTTGCTGTGGTAATGGGGCACGAGATTGCACATGCCATGGCCGAACATGGCAGGGAACGGGTGAGCCAAGGCTTGTTGCAGCAATATGGTGGCGTGGCACTTTCCGTTTTAGCATCCAGCAAACCAGCCGAAACACAAAACCTTTTTATGAGCGCCTACGGTATTGGCACCAACTTGCTGGGTATTTTACCCTTTAGCCGCAAGCAGGAACTAGAGGCCGATAAACTTGGGTTGTTGTATTGCGCCATGGCTGGCTACGATCCCAGAGAGGCCGTTCCGCTGTGGGAAAGAATGAAAAAATTGAGCAATGGCCAAAGCCCCCCTGAATTTGCAAGCACCCATCCTGCAGAAGATACGAGGATAGCGAAATTGAAAGAACAGATGCCAGAGGCCATGGTGTATTACGAAAAGGCTAAAGCTGGAAAATAAAAGCAAAAAATTTGGGTTACAAATCAATCTTTTTGTAATTATTAGGGTTTTTAAGCTCAAATATTGAAAAAATTAGGTTTTTTGAAAGTTTAATACGGTATCTTTGCAGCCCGTTTCAGAGTGTATTAAACAAAACCAGTTTTTTGATATATGTCACAACCAAGTATTGTTGAGAAATTACATCTGAATGAAGAAAGAAACCTGTTAATTCAAGGCCTTCCTTCGTCTATTGAAAAGCAATTTGCAAAACTTTCATTTGCCAAAAATGTAACTCCTTTGTTGAAATCGAGGAAGATTGATTGGGCATTGGTTTTTGCAGTAAACGAGAATCAGCTAAATAACATTTTGAAAGATGTGTTACCAGCCTTGCATAGCGAAAGCAAGTTGTGGATAGCTTATCCTAAGGTTACGAGCAAAATTTCCAGCGACCTTAACCGGGATTGCAGTTGGAGTGCTCTTACAGGATGCGGGTACGAAGGCGTTGCCCAAGTGGCCCTCGACCATGTTTGGAGCGCACTTTGGTGGAAAAAAGGTGGCTTTGAAAAGGAAGAAACTGCCATTTGTATTGAGGCAGTTTTTGCGGAAGCGCTTGATGCTGAGCCAGTTTTGTAATTTATGCATGAGTTTTTAATTGGAAAAAAAAGAATAAAAACAGGTTATTTGCCAAGCAGATAGCCTGTTTTTATTTTATAAATATGATGCTTGCTATGATGAAAAAACTTTTGTTTGCAACTATAATCCTCATTTTTATGGGCATGCCAGCATTTACCCAAGTTAGTTCGTGGCTGTTTGTGGGCACCTACACAGGTTCGGGAAGCAACGGTATTTATGTGTACAGGTTTAATAATATCACCGGTCAAATTGATTCTGTAAGTTCCGCAAGTATAGAAAATCCCTCATACCTCACTTTATCTCCCAACGGCAAGTTTTTATACTGCGTTACCGAAAATGGCGGTGACCGACCAGGCGAGGTAAGTGCTTTTTCGTTTAACGACAAAAGCGGGAAACTAACATTTTTAAATAAGCAGGTAACTGGGGGCGATCATCCCTGCCATCTATCGGTAGATGCAGAAAATAAATGGGTGGCCGTGGCAAATTACTCCGGCGGCAGTTTAGCCATGTTTGGCATAAACAGCGATGGGAGTTTGCAAAAGGCAGCCCAAATAATTCACCATGAGGGACATAGTGTATTAAAAAGCAGGCAATTGAGCCCACACGTGCATTCCGTAACGTTTAGCCCAGGGGAGAATTATTTGCTAGCTGCCGACCTTGGCACCGACCAAATAATTGCCTATCCGTTTACTAAATCAAATCCCCAGCCACTCGATACCGCCCAAAAAATTACCATATCCACAAAAGCCGGAAACGGGCCCCGCCATATAGCGTTTAATGAGTCAAAGTCCATTTTTTACGCCATTGACGAGTTAACCGGTACATTGTCTGCCTACCATTTTGCCGAAAAAAATACTACTTTACTGCAGACTGCTGAACTAGATACCATCAGCCCTTTGCCAGATAGGGGAAGTGCCGATGTCCATCTTTCCCCAGATGGAAAGTTTCTTTACGCAACCAATAGGGGGCTGGCAAATAATATCGGGATTTACAGCATAGACGGCCCTACTGGTAAATTGTCCCTGTTGGGTTTTCAACCATCGGGAGGTGAAAAGCCACGTAATTTCACCATCGATATGTTGGGCGGTTTTTTACTCGCTGCCAATCAACAGTCGGATAACATAACCGTATTTGCAAGGGACAAGGTCACCGGCTTGCTAACAAAAACAGACAAGCAAATTACCGTAAAATCGCCAGTTTGCTTAAAATTGCTGCTTGCAAATTAACTGATTTCGATCCGCTGATTTGTAACAGGTGTTGTATCGGTTGCTGTATGAATAGGATGGTTTAAGTTGTCGTTTATTAATTTTCCTACTCTATATTTGCCCACTTTTTTACATGAATATCAGGCATAAAATACTCGACTCGTACATGGCATTCCTACGGAGCGCCTGTGCCAATGTGCCATAACAGTTTCCTATCCATTACTCTTGATTCTTTTTGCAGCCATGCTTGTGGCTGCCTCTGCATTGTCATACATTTTATTTTATAACTTTTCTATTTGTTTATGAAAAACGTTGCTGTTATTGGCCTGGGCAAAGTGGGCTCATTGGTAGGCATTTTGCTCAATGATTTATTTACCGTTACGGGCGTAGACCAAAAAAAACCCTCAACCGATTTACCCTTTGAAGTTGCTACTGGCGTGGTTGCCGATTTGGATTTTCTAGAGTCGGTGTTAAGTAAGCAGGATGCCGTTGTCTCCTGCCTGCCATACAACCTCAATTTAAATGTGGCTGAAATAGCCAACAAACTGGGCATTCATTACTTTGACCTTACCGAGGATGTACCTACCACAACCGCCATCCGCAAAATGGCGGAAACCAGCAAAGGGGTAATGGCACCACAATGCGGGCTGGCACCGGGTTTCATTGGCATTGTAGGCGCCGATTTGTATAAAAGATTTACCAAGCTGCGAGATGTGGAATTACGGGTTGGTGCACTGCCCAGGTATCCAAACGGGCTAATGGGCTATTCATTTACTTGGAGCCCGGCAGGTGTAATTAACGAATACATCAACGATGCCGAAGTAATACACAATGGGGTGCGGAAAATGGTGCCTTCGCTAGATGGTATTGAGCATATCAATATTGAAGGGCAGGAATTTGAGGCCTTTAGCACAAGCGGCGGCTTGGGTACCATGTGCGAAACGCTGGAAGGCAAAGTAGATACTTTGAACTACAAAACCATGCGGTATCCGGGGCACTGCGGCCTAATGCGCTTCTTTTTGTACGAACTGGTAATGAAAGAGCAGCGGGAACTGTCTGAGAAAATATTGACAGAAGCTAAACCACCCGTTCGGGAAGATGTGGTATATGTGTACGCCGTGGTAGAGGGTTGGAAAGGCGACGAACTATCTAGGGAAGAATTTTATAATGCATACCATCCGATAGTTATCAATGGAAAAGAGTGGCGTGCAATATCGTGGACAACGGCTGCATCGGTAGCCGCAGTTGTGGAAATGGTTGCCAACGGCACTCTACCGCAGCAAGGCTTTATTAAGCAGGAAGAAATTTCTTTTGAAGCTTTTTGCAAAACCAAAAATGGTGGCCTGTACGTTGGTAACGCATAACATGGAGTTTCATTTGATGGTTGGTGTTTAGATAGGTTATGTAACCAATTTATTATGAATTAATTATGCAAAGGGTTAAAAGCCGTGAAAGGCTTTTAGACCCTTTGTTTTTTTTGTCAATAAAATTAAAAAATAATGTAACTTTGGAAGGGCCAAATCTTAACATTACAATAAGCTTTACGGGGCATAATTATTGAGTAAAGCCTATATAGTCTGAAAAATTATTTATTTTTATTTAATCTCATATGATAAATCTTTACTCCAGTCTTAAAAAGATTTTATCTGGGCTACTCACTGTTGCAATATTTGTTCCAGTGCCTACTAACTTGTTTTCACAGGCACAAACCATTGGCAATTTTCCTGAATTTGAAGGCGGTTTTGAAGCTTTTGCAGCAGGCCCGTTGTACGATGCGGGATTTATCCCCGTGCCTTTTCCTACCTACGCTTTATCCAGCGATATTTCCAATACTGGTAATGTAATTGCCGGCGGCGCAAGAACCGGCTCTAAAAAACTTGGTTGGAGACCGTCGGGAATATCCAAAGGACTCTATACCTCCTCGGCATTGAGTGGTGCGGTGGCAAACAACACTCCCTACGTAGTTCAGTTTTATTATGCTACATCATCGGCAACACCTTTTCCCGCTGGGGTTACACCGGTGGTTTGTGTGTCGCCTCAAGATGTAAATTTAAGTGCCAGGGGATTGGTTCAGGCTACTGATATTTCCACAACGGCCTCCCCAACCGGTTGGATAAAGAAGACAATTTTTGTTACATCCGGCAGCAGTGCGGTTTCGCCCAGATATGGTGAGATTATTTTCACTTGTGACGATATTGGGACCAATGATATTTATTTCGACGATTTGGTAATGTACCCAGGTAGCGCCGCAGATGTAACGGCGCCAAACCCTGTATCGGCCCCAAAGGCTGCTGCAGCCTCCACTACTTCGCTCACTGTATCTTGGAATACGGCAGCCGGCGGCGTAGATGGTGGGGGATATATGGTGGTGCGGGGAACAACTGACCCAAGCACAACGCCAAATGCCAATGGGATTTATGGGGTTGGCAGCAACTTGGGCTCGGGCGTGGTAAAGTACATTGGTACCGGTACATCGTTTGTGGATGTGGGTTTGGTTGAGGGTACGCCGTATTATTACCGCATTTATGCAGTAGATAAAGCGTTCAATTATTCCAGCCCGGTAACTGTTACGGGTATACCTAGCCCGGTAGGATATGCGCAGGTGCTTACAGGTGCTACCATTGCACTTTCAGGTGTTCAAGGCAGCACAGGCGGCACGGTGGTTACGGATGGTGGTCCTGGTTATCCCGTAATTGAAAGGGGCGTGGTGTGGGGAACAGCCATTAACCCTGCTTTTCCAACCACTGATTATTTGGCCAGCGGTGCTGGCACGGGCACCTTTACCGCTTACCCAGCGGGCCTTGTGTTGGGCACTTTGTATTATGTGCGGGCATACGCCATCACCGCAGCGGGAACTAGTTATGGACCCAATGCATCTTTTACCACATGGGATTTGCCGGTGCTTACCAACACAACGCCGCTTACCCGGGTTTCGTTTAGCAGTGTAACCAGTGGAGGCACAATTACTTCAGTAGGCGGTGCAGTTACCCAGCGGGGTGTTTGCCTAAATACCACGGGAACACCTACAATAGACGACATCGTAACATTAGATCAAAGCAGCCTTGTTACCGGTATTTATGTTAGCAACGTGGAAGGTTTAACGGCAAACACCACCTACTATATCCGGGCATATGCAACCAACCCTATCGGTACGGTGTACGGTAACCAGCTTTCATTCACAACCCTGTCGGCCTGCTATAATGTTGCGGGTGCCGATATATCGCAACTTTCCGGATGGAACAGCATGCCAGATGGGTCGGGCCTGGCGCCATTAAACTTTACAACAGATAAGCTGGCTTACAACATTAGAAATGCCGGCGGATACTTAGGCGGCAACCTTACCATTACTGGCAATGGTGCCAGAGTGGTATTGGGCGATGGTTTTAACCCAATCAGTTTTACCATTCCGCCTGCATATGCCATTACCGAATATCTGGATGTGCGCAACAAAGCAACGGTGTTTTTACAAAACACGGTAACCCCAAAGTTCAATATTTTATACGACGGCAGCACGGTGAATTACGACGGCAGCAACACTTTATCTATTGCTCCCAACGTTGATTTTTACAATTTGGGCAGCACAAATGATGTTGGTATTACCCGCATATTGCCCTCTGGGTATGTAAATATTCTTGGCGCATTTTCACCTGGTAATGCTAATTACACCATCGACCCCACCAACATTATCAGGTACACAGGCACCGCTTTTCAAACAATTGCAGCGTTCAATTATGAATCGCTTACAGCAAGAAGTAATGCGGGATCGCAAACCAGCGGTGCAGTTTCCGTTAACAGAGATCTGATATTTAGCCAAGCCGTAACTGTACCTGTAGGATCTGCAATTTATATGCAAAACGGCTCAACTATTTCGGTTGGGGCGGGCAAAACCTTTGCCGTGAGGGGTCTGCTGGAATTTAGGCATACGGCAACGCTGCCAGCAGTAATAGGTGGCGGTGTGGCCAATATTGAAAGCGGTGGCATGTTAAAAATAAACGGTTATACCGGTAGCGCAGCCTATCCCGCAAGTGGCATTAATTTTCTTACAGGGTCAACATTTTACGTGGCCACTGGCAAGCTCGGCCTGCCTGCCAATATTGGAGGCAACGTAGTTTGGGATGTGCCCGGTACAGGCGTTGGCAATGCAACATTTTTACGGGCTTCCGGTGGCGACAACACCACCATTGGCGGCAATCTTACCATTAAATCAACAGGTACCGGGGCGATAAACAATGGCTTTGGCGGTGCCACAGGCAGAAACCTCACCGTGTCTGGTAACCTGGATATGCAAGGTGGCGAGTATATTGTAAATTATGCATCTTCAGCAGGAACACCTCAGAACCTTACTGTAAATGGAAATCTGTTGACATCTGGCGGAAGAATTTATGCTAGTGGCAATAGCGGGGCTACCGGCAACATCACCATTAAAGGAAATCTGGTTGATTTGCTTGGAGAAATTGGCAATAAACCTGGGTTCACCAATGGAAATATCACTTTTTCTGGCACCAGCGCTCAAACCATTACCACATCAGGGTTTGTTAACGAAGTATCTGCAACCATAAACAATAGCGCAGGGGTAACGATGCTTACCAACATGTCAATTAATAATCCTGCAACTTGCCTTACGCTTACCAATGGGCTTTTAAATATTGGCACGCATGTACTTACGTTAAAAGGCAGTATTGCTAGAACGAATGGCACCCTAAATGCAACCGCTGGCACGTTGGTGTTGAATGGGAACACGCTTCAGTCTATCCCTGCATCCACCCTTGTTTCCAACACGGTTAAAACTTTAATAGTGGATAACCCAGCAAATGTTTCGAGCTTAACCCCTATTAAAGTTTTATCAGATCTGGCATTGGTAAATGGCACGTTAGACATGACGACTAACGGCTTGACTGTTGATAATACCATTACAAGAACTACTGGAAATATATTGGCAGCCAATGGTGCATTAATATTAGATGGTACAACGTTGCAACTCATTCCGGCATTTTCCATTTTAACCAACACTATTAAAGATCTCACCATTGTCAACAATGCCGGCGTAACCTCAAACGTAGACTCCATACAGGTTTCAGGAGAGCTGGCATCTACCGCCGGCAAATTGGATATTGAAAATAATATATTGGGCATTGGCGGTACCTTTATTCGTGCGTCGGGGAATATTGATGCAGACAATGGCGCTGTTTACTTAAATGGCAGCAGTTTGCTAACAGTGCCAAGCGGTGCTTTTGCAGCAAATATTGTAAGGAAACTTACTATAAACAATGCCGGGGGTGTAAACCTGAACGCCGTTACCAATGTGCTTGATACATTGGGCTTGAACGATGGGATTGTAACCACTTCGGCAGGCATTCTTACATTGGAGCAGCCCGCTATAATAACCGGAAACCCTGGCATCAACGCATTTATAAATGGGCCGATGGCCAAGAAAACGAATACTTTGGGCGAATTTGAATTTCCCATTGGCAAAACCGGGTCGCCCAATTTGTATCGCCCAGCATCAATTGTTCCTACGGAAACAGTAGGCAGCACTTTTATCGGCGAATACTTTAAAGGTCCTACGTTGGACAATAGTGCGCCGTTTTTAAACAGCCTTATTGGGCTGGTGAACACAGAATATTGGCGCCTTGATAGGGCGGCAGGCAGTGACAAAGCCAGGGTAAGACTCAATTACTTGAATCCAAACGCTGGCAACTGGACGCCGCTTGATCCGGATATTACTTCAAATGTTGCCGTTGCCAGGTATAATACCGCTGGCCCTTATTGGGGCTTTGCCAACACTTCGGGAAATTACAGTTCCAACCCAGCTTCGCCAGAGTATAGATTTTATACGGACAATGGGCCTGTTTACTCAGAAGAGCTTACAGCGTTTGGCCCATTCACCATTGGGTTTGGTTCAACCTATGTTTTACCGATAAAGCTATTGTCGTTCGATGGCAGGCTGGCTAACGGAAGCGGGTTGCTGCATTGGGAAATAAGCACAGCGACTGGGTTGGCAGGCTTTGATATACAGCATAGCACAGATGGAAAAAACTTTAGTTATATAGGTACTGTGGCAGCCATGGCCGACAATAAAAATTACAGTTACACGCATGCTTCGCTGCCTGCAGGCATACATTATTACAGGCTCAATGTAAAGGAAAAATCGGGTAAAACGTATTACAGCCAAATTGTAATTGTTACGAATGGCCGGGCATTCACCATCATCTCTGGCTTGCAGCAAACAATGGTAAACAGCGATATAACTACGTTGATTTACTCAGCAAAAAATCAAGGGGTTCAAGCTTATATCACCGATAATCAAGGTCGTCGCATTTCGAACTTTACAGGCCGGTTAACGGAAGGCAATAATCGATGGAAATTATCTGCGGCACCACTTTCGAGAGGCATGTATTATATTTTCGTTCAAACTGATGACGGTGTGGCCAAGACCTTGAAATTTATAAAAGATTAACGGCTTTTTCAACCTGTCTTTTTTATCAAATCGTTTTACTGGTATGTTTTATGTTTGCGCCAGCGAACTATACACATACCAGTATTTTTTATATTATTTTATGATTGAAACAAATGAAACCGGCGTATTGAACCAGGTATTGCATGGGCTGATGAACCGGTATAAGCAAAGAGTTCCCGACGTGGCTGCAGTGATATACAGCATGATTGAAGAAGGCGTTATAAACAACGATGCCGACATTGAAAATGATCATATCGCATTCCGTACATTAGGCGTGCCACACTTGGGAATTCAGTCATTCGAAAAAATCTTTTTGCATTACGGTTATCAAAAGCGGGACGCATATTTTTTTGCGGAAAAGAAATTGGATGCCTATTGGTATGCCCCGCCAACGGAAGATCAGCCCCGCATTTTTGTGAGTGAGTTAAGGGTGACTGATTTGCCCAAACATATCCAGGAAATTATTTACAGCTACACAAATGAAGTGACCTCCGACCCGGTTGACAGCTTGGATCTTGATGATGCTGGCGCAGTGGATGCATTTTTGCACAGCCCGCTTTGGCGAACGCCCACTTACAGCGATTACGAAACATTGGCCGCCGAAAGCGAATACGCAGCCTGGGTTATTTACAACCGGTATTACCTCAACCATTTTACGGTGAGTGTGCACAACCTTGCAAATGGATACAACACCGTTGCTGAATTCAATGCTTTTTTGCAACGCAATGGCTTTGTGCTAAATGATGCTGGCGGGCAGATAAAAACCAGCCCCGACAAGGGTTTGCTGCAAAGTTCAACAGTGGCCAAAATGATTGAGGCCGAATTTGCCAACGGCGATAAACAGGCCATCCCCGGTTCTTATGTTGAGTTTGCTGAAAGACGGGTTTTACCGCAATTCAGGCATTTGCCCGCCAACGAAATTGAGCGCAAGCACCGCCGGGAAGGCTTTGAAGCAGGCAATGCAGACAAGATATTTGAAAGCACTTACAGTTCGCAAACAGATCGGAATTGATAAAAAAGCAGCCATGATTGACCAAGTAAAAATTCTGCAGACAGAAATACTTTCCAACAACTGGTACCTGCTAAAAAAGCTGACCTACGAGTATGTGAAACAGGACCGCAGCAAGCATGTGCAAACGAGGGAAGTGTACGATAGGGGCAATGGCGCTGTTATTTTGTTGTATAACAAAGAACAGCAATCGGTGATTTTGACAGAACAGTTCAGGCTGCCAAGTTTTGTGAATGGAAATGAATCGGGGATGTTGATAGAAGCTTGCGCTGGCCTGCTGGACAAAGACAATCCCGAAGACTGCATACGCCGGGAAACCGAGGAAGAAACCGGCTACAAAATCGCCGAAGTGCGCAAGATTTTCGAAGCCTACATGTCGCCCGGTTCGGTTACCGAAATACTGTATTTTTTTATTGCAGCATACCAAAGCTCCATGAAAGTAACTGACGGCGGCGGTGCCGAACACGAAGAGGAAAACATTGATGTGTTGGAATTGAACATTGATGACGCCTTGGCGATGATTGACAGCGGAGAGATTAAAGATGGCAAAACAATCATGCTGCTACAATATGTACGGCTGCATAGGATTCTTTAAGCCGGCTAATTAAGTTTTGGGCACAAAAAAAGAGCATGATGGAAATCATGCTCTTTTTTTGTTTTGTAAAGTACAAGCATCTTACACCACCTCAATAACCATAGCACTGGCACCACCGCCGCCGTTGCAAATGCCGGCGCCGCCAACTTTTGCGCCGTTTTGTTTTAGCACATTTATCAGCGTCACAATTATGCGGGCGCCGCTGCAGCCAAGCGGGTGACCAATGGAAACCGCCCCGCCGTGCGCATTCACCTTGGCAGGATCGAGGTTCATTTTTTGCGTATTGGCAATGCCTACCACGCTAAACGCTTCATTCAATTCCACATATTCCAAGTCGCTCATTTGCAAACCGGCTTTGGCCACAGCCTTTGGCAAAGCCAGCGATGGGGTAGTGGTAAACCATTCGGGCGCTTGCTCGGCATCGGCAAAGCTTACTATTTTGGCCAATGGTTTTATGCCCAATTGGTCAGCTTTTTCCTTGCTCATCAATACCACCGCTGCTGCGCCATCGTTCATGGTGCTGGCGTTGGCGGCCGTTACCGTGCCGTCTTTGGTGAAGGCTGGTTTTAGGCCGGGTATTTTATCAAATTTCACTGCCCATGGCTCCTCGTCTTTGGCAAACACAACGGGGTCGCCTTTGCGCTGCGGTATGCTTACTGGTATTACTTCGTCGGCAAACTTGCCGCTGTTCCATGCTTGCTGGCTGCGGGTGTAACTTTCCACGGCAAAGGCGTCTTGCTCTTCCCGGCTGATGTTGCATTCCTTGCCGCACAAATCAGCAAAATTACCCATGGCCACATTTTCGTAAGCGTCAACCAGGCCGTCTTTTGCCAAGCCGTCGAGCAAGGTTACGTTGCCATATTTGTTGCCCCAGCGCAGGCCGGTGTTGTAAAAAGGTACATTGCTCATGCTTTCCATGCCACCGGCAACTATGATGTCGGCATCGCCCAGCATAATGGTTTGGGCACCTTGCATAATGGCCTTCATGCCGCTGGCGCACACTTTATTTACGGTAGTACAAATTACATTGTTGGGCAATCCCGCAGCAATGCCGGCTTGCCTGGCAGGTGCCTGGCCAAGGCCCGCCTGTATAACGCAGCCCATCAACAATTCCTGTACATCGGTGGGTTGTATGCCGGCTTTTTCCACGGCGGCTTTAATAGCGGCGGTGCCTAGTTGAACGGCCGAAACATCTTTTAAACTGCCTCCAAAACTGCCGATGGGCGTTCGCACGGCGCTTATTATATACACTTCTCTTGTATTCATTTGGCAAAAAATTTAGGGCGCAAAGATAAGGCTAAGAGCACCCCGTTTTGCCAAGATGGGTAGTTTTAAAAGCCGTAGTTGCTGGCTGTAAATCCGGTAGTTTTTTGCAAAAAAACTACCAGGCATTCTTGAATTTTTCAATCATGCGTTCGGTGGCGGGTGCTTTTTCATTCCGCCAGTTGGGGTTGTGGCGCACAAAAACCGCCAGCCACCCGCTGCGGGCCACCCGCATGAGAACGGGCTGGCCGGCTATGAGCAAACCGGCATTGAAGGCCAGCCACCAATACACCCGGCTATCGTTGATGGAAACGCCGATGAGCAACCACCAGGCAATAAAACTGGCCACGCTAATGGCAATGCACAGCGCATAACTCACATAGCTGGAGCCGTAGTAAAAGCCAACTTCCAAATCAAAAGGCTGGCCGCAAACCTCACATTCGTCGTGCATTTTCATAAAATTTTTGCGGTAAGGATTGCTCTGTATAAACATATCGCCATGCCGGCAACGGGGGCATTTGCAATGTGCAATGGTTGCTGCCAAAGACCGTTTTTTATCATTTTCCTGCGCTTTCATATCCTCTTATTTTATGGTGCAAAGCTAAAAAGGCACTGGCTGGCGCAATGGTGCTTTTGGCAGGACTTACGGTACTTTTTGCAGTTAATTTTTAGCAGAAAGGCTACTGGTTTTTATACTGCTGCTGCCTAAAGTTTTCAGGCGTTGCGCCAGTATATTTTTTAAAAAATTTTACAAAATAAGAACTGTCGGCAAAGTTTAAATGCGCAGCAATATCGCCGACGCTGAGGCTGAAATTTACGAGCATCCTTTTGGCCTCCAGCAAAATCCGTTGCCTGATGATATCTCCTGCAGCCAACCCGGTTTGTTCTTTGCACAAGGCGTTTAAGTGGCTGGGCGTTACAAACAAAAGTGCAGCATATTCTTTGGGCAATTTTTTCTCAAGAAAATGAGTTTCGATTAGCTGGTGAAACTGCCGGACAGTGTCGGCGTGGTGGTTTGTGGAAGGGTTTGCAAAACTGGCGCCGCTATGTTGCCGGGCTACCGTTGCAAAAAGTTGGATAAGCAAACTGGCAATCATCACTTGGTCAAACGGGTGGCGGTCTGCCTGTTCCTGAAGTATTTTTTCAAAAATGGTTTCGGTCTCTTTTTGCGAAGCGCTGCTTAAAAAAACAACCTGTGCATGAAGGCCGGGATTGAAAAAAGCAAACTGATCAACAAAGTGGGAACTGATTAAAAGCTGGTCGAAATAAGTAGGCGAAAAGTTGACGATATAACCATCCACCACGCCTTCAAATTGCCAGTTGTGCACCTGACCGGGCCGCATAAAATACATGGAGCCGGGCTGAACGGGGAAGGTTTTAAAATCGATGGTGTGGTGGCCGCTGCCCGAAGTAAAATAAACCAAGTGGTAAAACGAATGCGAATGAACCACCTGCAAGTGCGGGTTTTTGGACAAATAAACCCCAAACCTGTCTGCATTCAAAAGCTGGTTGGGCAACTTGTTAGCAGCAAGGTGGCCGATATTAAAACTCGGATAGGTTGGTTTCGACATGTCCACAAAGATGAGGATGGAAAGTTGCCGACTTTTTTACATGCTGGCAACTTTATTATTGGCATCCGACAGCAGCGGCGAAACTGTCAGCATAGCTTGTAAGGTGCGGGGGGCGAAATCAAAATAATAACCTTAACCCAAAATGGCCATCGACGCTTCCTTATCCTTCGCTAGCTGTTCTTTCAGCGCCTCCAAGCCATTGAATTTTACCTCGTCCCGAATTTTTTGGTGCACATAAATGCGCAAGTTTTGGCCATAGATGTTGGCATCGAAATCGAAGATATTTACTTCAATTACCAGCTTGGTGCCGCCAATGGTTGGGCGGATGCCAATGTTCATCATGCCTTTAAAAAGGGTAGTGTTTTCAGCGTCTCCTAGCCTTACCTCAACTGCATAAACGCCATTGCCCGGTATTAATTTGTCTTCGTTTTCAATCTGCAAATTGGCGGTGGGGTAGCCAAGGGTGCGGCCCAACTTGTTGCCTTCTATCACCAAGCCTTCAAAAAAGAATGGGTAGCCCAAAAACTCGGTGGCTTCTACAATATTTCCATGCAGAATGGCCTGCCGTATCTTGGTGCTGCTGATGCCAATATTGTGCAGCACATGGGCGGGTATTTCTTTTACTGCGTAATGGTAGGTTGTTTTCAACTGTTCAAGCAGCGCAAAATTTCCCTGCCGGTTGTGGCCAAACCGGTGGTCGTATCCTATTATAATGGTATGCGGGTGAAATTTGTCCACCAGAAACTTTGCTACATAATCTTCTGCAGGCTGGTTGGCAAATGCCTGGGTAAAAGGCACCACCACCAAATGATTGATGCCGGCTTTTCTCAGCAATTCAATTTTTTCCGGCAGGGTATTTATCAGTTTTATCTCGGAACGCTGGTTGCCCAGCACCTGCCTTGGGTGTGGGTTAAAGGTGATAATTACCGATTCGCCGCCTATCGCATTTGCCTCGGCCTTCAATTGCTGCAAAATTTGCTGGTGACCTGTATGCACGCCATCAAAAGTTCCAATGGTAATAATGGCCTTGCGGAACTTGGGCAAACTGCTGAGGCTGGAATGTACTTGCATATTGGGCTGCAAATTTAGGAGAAAATGCCGCCTACGGGTACATAATACGCAATGTAGCAAGCTGGTTTACGCCGTTATTACAATTTTCAGCCTCTCTGTAAATATCCAAAACGCAAACCCATGCAATCTTTTACATTTGTGGCACTTAACAATATCTTTTGTGATATTATCAAGCTCGGTTTCAAAATTTCCTTTATTGGCTGTTTACCAAATCAGCACATTAGCTAATTAGCACATTAAAAATTTATGTCATTATACGCACAGCGGGGGGTAAGCGCACAAAAGGAAGAAGTGCATGCGGCCATTCAAAACTTAGATCAGGGCTTGTATAAAAATGCCTTTTGCAAAGTATACCCCGATTACCTGGGCGGCGATGCTGACTGGGTAAATATCATGCATGCCGATGGGGCTGGCACCAAGAGCATTTTGGCTTATTTGTACTGGAAAGAAACAGGCGAGCTAAGCGTGTGGAAAGGCATTGCGCAAGATGCCATCGTCATGAATCTCGACGACTTGCTGTGCATTGGCGTGTACGATAATATTGTGTTCAACAGCACCATCGACCGCAATAAGAAACTAATTCCTGGCGAGGTGATTAAGGCAGTAATTGATGGCTCTGCTGAGCTGTTTGAAACGTTGAAATCTTTTGGCGTAAACGTGCATTACCTCGGCGGCGAAACAGCCGATGTGGGTGACGTGGTGCGCACTATGGCAGTTAACGGAACGATGACCGTGCGGTGGCCAAAAGACAAGTTGGTGACCAACGAAAAAATTGAAGCAGGCAATGTAATCGTTGGTCTTGCAAGCTATGGGCAGGCATCCTACGAAACCAGCTACAACAGCGGGCTTGGCAGCAATGGGCTTACCAGCGCCCGCCATGATGTGCTGAGTAAATATTACGCCGAAAACTTTGCTGAAAGCTACGAGCCAACGCTACCGCAAGAAGTGGTGTACATAGGAAATTACCGGATGAACGAAGGCAGCCAATGGCTGATGAAAGACAGCAACACCAGCACTGCGCCACATGAATCATCGCTTACCATTGGCCAGCTTTTGCTGTCGCCCACCCGTACGTATGCGCCGGTTTTAAAGCAGTTGCTCGAACAACATTTTGACAAGATAAACGGCTTGATACACTGCAGTGGCGGCGGCCAAACCAAGTGCTTGAAATACGTGCCGCAAAACGTGTCCATTATAAAAGACAACCTTTTTGAGCCCCCAGTTATTTTCGACATCATACAGCAATGCAGCGGTGCCGATGCCCGGGAAATGTACCAAGTGTTCAACATGGGTTGCCGCATGGAAATCTATTGCAAACCCGAAGATGCACAAGTGATGATTGATGCGGCAAATTCGTTTGGCATTGATGCACAAATAATAGGCAGGGTAGAAGCCGCTGAAAAACAGTCACTCATTATAAAAGGCGCTTGGGGCGAAGTAGCTTATTGACCTGGCAGATGCATTTGACAGGAACTACGCTGCTGCAGTATTTGTAAAAAATGAATGTTATTTATAAAAATATTGTAGTATTTAACCAGAATATAGTAGTTTTTTATTTTTTATGTAGATATTTGCGGCCCGATTTGCTACATGCTTCCCGTTAAACGAAACTGATTTGATTGTTTTGCCATCATTTAAAAAACTAGGAAATTATGAGCCGTATTGCTGAATCTGAACTGATATTAAATAGTAGAAAGGCGATTTATCACCTCGATTTATTGCCGGAAGAACTTGCAGAAACCATCATCCTCGTGGGCGACCCGGACCGGGTGAAAAAGGTAAGCAAGCACTTTGATAAAATTGAACACCAAGGCCAGCACCGGGAGTTTATAACGCATACCGGCTACATTGGCAACAAGCGGCTTTCGGTAACATCAACCGGCATTGGGCCAGACAATATTGACATTGCGGTAAACGAGTTGGATGCGCTGGTGAACATTGATTTCGACACCCGCATGGTGAAGGAAAAACATACTAAACTCAACCTTATCCGCTTCGGTACTTCGGGCTCGTTGCAGGCAGAAATACCGGTGGATAGTTTTGTAGCGTCAACCCACGGCCTCGGGCTTGATAACCTGATGAATTATTACGACTACACAAAGCGCATGGAAGACCACGACATTGTGGATGCATTTGTAAGCCAAACCCAACTCAGCACTCAGATTACAGTGCCCTATGTGTTTAGCGGCAGCGATATGCTGATAGATAAATTTGCCCATGATTTTCATAAAGGAATTACAGTGACTTGCCCAGGTTTTTATGGCCCGCAAGGCAGGGTGTTACGGCTTGGATTGGCAAGCCCCGGCTTGATAAGCAAGCTGACTGAATTCAAGTTCAACAACCACCGGATTACTAACTTTGAAATGGAAACCTCTGCCATCTATGGACTGGGCAAATTGCTTGGCCACGAATGCCTGAGTGTAAACGCCATTGTAGCCAACCGGATAGTGCAGGAGTTCAGCAAAGACAGCCATGTGGCCGTGGAAAGACTGATAGAAAGATCGCTGGAACTGCTGACAGCTTCTTAATTTTTTGCTACCTAATAAATAAATTAATTGCCATGAGTGCAACTACCATAATTCCCGATTTCTCACTATCGCCACGGGTAGACCAAGTGGGCGTGGAAGAAAGGGCATCGAGATTTACCAAGCGGAGTATAAAAAACGAAACCAAGATAAACGGGCTGAAGCTTGCGCTGAACATGATTGACCTAACCACGTTGGAGGGAAAAGATACCGACGGCAAGGTGAAACAATTGTGCTACAAAGCCATGCATTTGCACGACACATACGAAGGCCTGCCAACGGTGGCTGCGGTATGCGTATACCCGTCGATGGTTAAAGTGGCAAAAAAAGCGTTGGAAGGTTCGGGTATAAAAGTGGCATCGGTTTCCACTGCTTTTCCAAGTGGCCAGGCACCTAGGGAAGTGAAAATAATTGACACCAAGTTTGCCGTGGAAGAAGGTGCCGATGAAGTGGACATGGTGATATCGAGAGGCAAGTTTTTGGAAGGCGAATACAACTATGTGTTTGATGAAATAGCCGCCATTAAAGAAGCCTGTGGCGCAGCACGTTTAAAAGTAATATTGGAAACAGGCGAATTGATAACCTACGATAAAGTAAGGCGGGCAAGCGATATTGCCATGTATGCCGGGGCCGATTTTATAAAAACGTCCACCGGTAAAGTACCTTCTGCAGCCACCATGCCCGTTACCTTGGTGATGCTGGAAGCCATCAGGGATTTTTATTATAAAACCGGCAAGCGCATTGCCATGAAACCAGCCGGCGGCATTTCTAAATCGAAACTCGCATTGCATTATTTAGTAATGCTTAATGAAGTGCTCGGCGAGGAGTGGATGAACAATGAATGGTTCCGCTTTGGTGCCAGCAGCCTGGCCAATGATATATTGATGCAACTGATGAAACAAAAAACCGGTGTGTATCAATCGGCAGATTATTTCTCCATCGACTAAAACCAACATCATTTTAACGGGTGTAAAAATATTACCATGGCAACAGCTAAAAACAATACATTAAAATTAAAGTTCGATAGTGCCCGTGACTTGGCGCCAGCACCAGAAAGCAAGAGTGCGGCGCAAATAAATGAACGCTACGACCTGTTTATAAACGGCAAATTTGAGAAACCATCCAGCAAAAAATATTTTGATACGATAAACCCGGCCACGGAAGAAAAGCTGTCGGAAATAGCTGACGCAAATGATGCCGATGTAAACAAAGCCGTTGTAGCCGCCAGAACTGCCTACGATAAAACCTGGAGCAAAATGCCGGCCAAAGAACGGGCAAAATATATCTACAGGATAGCGAGGATGATTCAAGAACGGGCCAGGGAATTTGCGGTTGTTGAAACGCTGGACGGTGGTAAGCCGATACGGGAAAGCAGGGATTTTGATGTGCCAACCGCAGCGAATCATTTCTTTTATTATGCCGGCTGGGCCGATAAACTGGAGTACGCTTTTCCAAACAGAACTACTTCGCCGCTTGGTGTGGCTGGCCAAATTATACCGTGGAATTTTCCGTTGCTGATGGCTGCGTGGAAAATTGCACCAGCGCTTGCTACAGGAAATACGGTGGTGCTAAAACCTGCAGAAACCACGTCGCTTACGGCTTTGAAGCTGGCCGAGATTATACAGGAAGCCGATTTGCCGCCAGGTGTGGTGAACATCATTACCGGTGCGGGCAACACTGGTGCAGCCATTGTAAACCATCCCGACATTGATAAAATTGCGTTTACAGGGTCCACAAATGTGGGCAAAATAATACAGCGGGCCATTGCCGGCACGCACAAAAAAGCCACGTTGGAACTGGGTGGAAAAGCGGCCAATATCATTTTTGATGATGCCCCGTTGGATCAAGCGGTGGAAGGCGTTATCAACGGTATCTTTTTTAACCAAGGCCATGTGTGCTGCGCAGGGTCAAGATTGTATGTGCAGGAATCTGTATATAAAATTGTTCTTCAAAAATTGAAGGACAGAATGGAAACGATGATTGTGGGTAACCCGATGGATAAGAATACCGACGTGGGTGCCATCAATTCCAGAGAACAATTGGATGTGATAAATTCTTACTTGGAACTGGGTCAAAGGGAAGGCGCCGAAATGTACCAAAGCTCTGCAACCATTCCCAGCAAAGGGTTCTACTGCAGGCCAACTATTTTTACCAACGTTGCCCAATCTAACAGAATTGCACAGGAAGAGATATTTGGGCCGGTGCTTACCATCCAAACATTTAGAACGGATGATGAGGTAATTGAAAAAGCAAACAATACGCCATTTGGTCTTTCGGCCGGCGTGTGGACAGATAAGGGTTCTAAAATATTTAATTTAACTACCAAGTTAAGAGCCGGCGTTATCTGGGCAAATACCTATAACAAATTCGACCCCACTTCGCCATTTGGCGGGTACAAAGAAAGTGGCTATGGAAGAGAGGGCGGCTTGCATGGTTTGCTGCCTTATGTGAACTTGGTATAACCAATGGCTTGTTGAATTTTTTTGACTGCGTTTTTTGTAAAAAATAAATTATGGCAAAAGTTACTATAAAAAAGGAGACTGCAAAAAAGGTGGCAGTAAAAGTGGAACCTACGCAAACGAACCATTTGCCGGAGCAAAGGTTGGAAGTGCTTAAAACATACAAGATTTATATAGGTGGCCAGTTTCCTCGAACGGAGTCGGGCAGGTTTTATATGGCCAAAAACAGCAAAGGTGTAATATTGGCCAACGTTTGCCTTGGCTCAAGAAAAGACTTCAGGGATGCCATTGTTGCCACCCGTAGCGCATTCGGCGGCTGGAGCGCAAGGGCGGCTTTTAACCGGGGCCAAATATTGTACCGCATTGCGGAAATGCTGGAAGGAAGAAAGGCGCAATTTGTGGAAGAGTTGATGAAACAAGATTCATCGAAAGCGCAAGCTGAGGCGGAAGTGAATTTGAGCATCGACCGGTTGATTTATTATAGTGGCTGGTGCGATAAATTCCAACAACTGTTTAGTTCGGTAAACCCGGTTGCATCATCGCATTTCAATTTTTCGGTGCCGGAACCCACTGGGGTGGTTGCAGCCATTGCGCCGCAAGATAGTTCGTTGCTTGGGCTGGTGTCCGTTATTGCGCCCATCATTGCAGGCGGCAACACCTGCACGGTGCTTGCGTCTTATGCAAAGCCACTTTGTGCAGTAACGTTTGCCGAGGTGCTGAACAGTTCGGATTTGCCGGGCGGCGTTGTAAACATTCTCACCGGCAAAGTGTCCGAATTGCTCCCATTTTTTGCCGACCACATGGATGTAAATGCAACCGTTTATTGCGGGGGTGATGCGGCGGATAAAAAGTTGCTCCGAGAAAAATCGGCCTTGAATGTGAAACGAATTGTGCTATATGACACAATAGCCTGGGCCACAGAAAAGGGTCAGTCGCCTTATTTTATCACAGATTTGCAAGAGATAAAAACCACCTGGCATCCCATTGAAAATATTGGCGGTGCTAAAGGCAGTTATTAGAAATTGCGGGTTTCTTTTTGCCAATTTTCCTTTTCGAGTCAAAAAATCCGTCTTTGATACTGCGATGGATTTTACCTCTATAAAACGACTTGCCGATTATGATTGCAACCAATTGTCAAGTCTAATTTTGTTATTGCCGTATGAATAAAAAGCTGCTGTTGATATTATTGATATTTCCAATAATTACTGGTGCCCAACCCATTAATGAGTATTTCGAAAAAATAAGAAACAATACAGTTGAGCTGACTGCGTTTTTTTCTCAAATGCCCAAGGGTGGCGACTTGCATCATCATTATAGTGGTTCCATTTATGCAGAAACATTTTTAAATTATGTGATTGACAAGGATTTTTACATCAATAAAAATACGCTAAGAGTCAGCGATAAAATCTCTGGCGACAGCAGCGATTGGGAAAGGTTTTCAGGACTGCACAGCCGGAGTTTGCTGGATGAATACAAACAGAAATTGCTGATGAAATGGTCGGTTAAAGATTACAATCAGGTAAGCTACCCATCGGACAAACAGTTTTTTGAATCGTTTCCCCAGTTCAGCATAGCCAGCGACAGCAACTACGAGAAGGGAATGATGGAATTAAAACGCAGGGCAAAAATTGAGCATGTGTCTTATATAGAAACCATGTTTCAAACAATACCATGTGGCACCATACCCGATAGTTTGAAAGCATTTAACACAAAACTAGCAAACCTGCAGAGCGCACAATTAGGCAATAAAGTCAGCAAAACTTTTGACAGCCTTTATGCCCTGCTATATGGCAAGGACCTGATTGATTGTGCAAGCAAACACAATGCGTGGCTTGAGAAACTGCATACTGAGTTGAATATCGATGACGATGATTTTACCATGCGTTATCAAAACTTTGTGCTACGCTTTATGGATCCTGTAACGCTGTTTAGAAACTTGCTCGTAGCATTCGAATCTGCAAACAGGAGTAAAATAATAGTTGGCGTAAACATTGTAGCTCCGGAAGACGGCGAGGTTTCCATGAAAGATTATTGGCTGCACATGCTGATGTTTAAATATTGCCATGCAAAATACCCATCGGTAAAATATGCCATGCATGCCGGCGAATTGGTATTGGGTATGGTAAAACCCGAAGAATTATCGTGGCATATAAACAGTGCTGTGTACGAAGCCGGTGCCCAGCGGATTGGCCATGGCGTTGACTTAGCGCATGAAAAAGATTGCTACAAATTGCTGGATTATATGAATGAGCATAACATTCCGGTGGAAATAAACTTATTCAGCAACGAATTTATCTTGAAGGTAAAAGACGACAATCACCCTATTTTGTTGTATAGAAAATTTGGCGTACCTATAGTGATATGCACAGATGACGCTGGCGTGCTGCGCAGCAATTTAACCGATCAATATGTGCTACTGGCAAAGCGGTACAAGGAAATCAAGTATACTGAAATAAAGCGCTACGTTTACAATAGCGTCAAGTACAGTTTTATTGAAGAAGCAGATGTGCGGGATAAATTGATAGCCGACCTTGATAAAAATTTCAAGATATTTGAGACTGCCGTGCTGGCTACTTTAAAGCCGAAAGCAAAATGATTTTAATGAGCAAAAAAGTGAACTATGACAACCATTAAGAAGGAATTTGATATTGAGGTGTATGCGTCTATTGCGGAGTTGAATGCGGCAGATGCGGAACTGCTTGCTAAGGCCAGAGAAAGCACCAAGCTCTCGTATGCTCCTTATTCCAACTTTAATGTGGGTGCGGCTGCGTTGTTGGTAAATTGCCAAGTGGTGGTGGGCAGCAATCAAGAAAATGCAAGTTATCCGGCATCCATTTGTGCGGAAAGAATTTTAATGGGAGCGGCATCCACCCTGCATCCAAAAGTGCCTATCGATACCATGGCCATCAGTTACAATAATCAAAATGGCACCAGTAATAAGCCAATTTCGCCATGTGGCATTTGTAGGCAATACATGGTGGAGTACGAAAAAATAGTAGGGCAACCTTTTCGCATTATACTCTCGGGCATGGATGGCGAAGTGTACATTATAGCTGCGGCACATATGTTGCTGCCCCTCAGCTTTACCAGCGATGATATGGCGAAGGCGTAACGGCGAACATCTTATGAATGCCGCTCCACCACTATTTTTGTTTTGCTTAAAAATGTTATTACAACCATCAATTTATAACCCACTTTAAGGTCGTCGGCCTTTACATTGTTTTTTTCGTTGAGTGCAATTTTTGCCTGTATTTTTTCACCAATCACATTCAAATAAATGGCGTAAGGTGAAATATTTACAATAGTGGCTTCAATGGGTGTTTTGTTTTTCCAATGCCTTTGCGCTGTTTTATACTCAGGTATAAATTCGCTGTTCACCAACTCGGTTGCAATATTGTTCCGTTTGTCAAGGTTGGTAAATCTGAACGTTACCAACTCATCTGCAGGCAATTTTTCCCATTTTGAAAGTTGAAGCGGGAAAAACAAATAGCTTTCAATTTCCTTGATGTAATAAACCTCTTCAACCAGCTTTATATAACCGGTAAAACTGTTGTGCGTGGCCGCCCTGTTGATAAGTTTTTCCAATTCGGTATTGTATAAAAAACGAACGTTGGCCGCATTGTATCTGTCGCCACGTGGCGTAAGTGTAATCTCGAATGTTACTTCATCTCCAACCCGGTACTTGTGCGGTTTACTTATGGAAAGGCCAGCGGTTTTTTCTTTTCCATCTGTGGCAAAATTGATGGTTTTGGGTTTTTCTTTTTGAATGTAGTCGATGGATGCGTAGTTCTTTTCGTAATTTACAAATGAAATCTTGCCTTTATATATTGTTTCGCCCATATAGTGCTGTTGGATAGAATGAATAGGTGCAAATAAGCACCTGCAATGTAAAAATATACCAAAATGGCGACTAGTATATTAGTAATCATTTTTTTGAATTTTGTAAAATCTCCATACTTGTTTATACATCTATCTTTGATGCATACCTTTATGCACATGTTTTATGGCAACTGTCAATACAATTATCAGCAATTCCAAAACAGGTCAAACCATTCGGTTTATTCAAACGGCAAAGAGCACCAACGGCCAACTTTTGGAAATGGAATCGACTTTCAGTCCGCACTCAAAGGAGCCGCCAATTCATTATCATCCCTATCAAACGGAAGATTTCGTTGTTTTGAAAGGGGAGATAAAAGTGAGGCTCGATGGACAGATAAGAATTTTAAAGGAGGGTGACCACCTGCACATTAACCCGCACCAGCGGCACGCCATGTGGAATGTTTCGGATTCTGTTGCAGTTGTAAGCTGGAAAGTGCAGCCGGCTATGAACACCGAAAACTTGTTTGAAATAATAACGGGGCTTGCAAATGATGGTAAAACAAACGCCGTGGGGCAGCCAAATATTTTGCAGGTGGCGTTGACGATTAACCGATTTTCCAACGTGTTCCGGCTAGCCACGCCGCCGTTTGCCATACAAAGAGTTGTATTTTATTTGCTAATGCCAGTTGCTTATTTACTTGGTTACAAGGCTGTTTATAAAAAGTACATTGATGCGTAATACCAATAAATTTGCAATAACAACAGTCACCTTTGCCCATTAGCTATAAATTGCTTAAATGATAAAAACTTGTTTGTTAGTTGCAATGCCGGCGATTATTTCTTTCTTGTTTTCTGTAAAAACAATTGCCCAAAACACCCATCCCGACACGGTGAAAACTGGCATTTACGTTACCAGCATACACGATATAGACTTCAAGCAAAACGAGTATGCCATCAATCTTTGGCTATGGCTAACGTATACCAACAAGGATTTCGATTTTCTGCAGAATTTGGAAATTCCGCAAGCGAAGTCATTCAGCAAGTCGTTTTCAACAATTGATACCACAAATGGCAAGGTTTATATTTTGATGAAATTGCAATGTGTGATGAAGGATACTTGGAAAATAGGCAACTTTCCGTTTGACCGGCAGAAACTCAGGCTTTCCATCGAAAATTCCCAATACGATTCGCATGACCTCGTTTTTGCAGTAGATACATTTGGCAATCATTTTGATCCCAAGTTTACACTGCGGGGATGGTCAATTGATAGTTTTACCATGTCTACCGGCTTAAAAGCTTACGAAACTACCTTTGGCGATGAAAGCCTTACAAAACCCCATGTGGAGTATAGCACTTTTAAAGTTCGCATTGGCATTGGCCGGGATGCTGGCGAGTTGTTTTGGAAAATGTTTCTCGGCATGTATGTTGCGTTCTTAATTGCATATACTTGTTTTTATATACATGCCGATAATATTGATTCCCGGTTCGGGCTAAGCGTTGGTTCGTTGTTTGCAGCTATTGGCAACAAGTACATTATCGACTCATCATTGCCCGATTCCACAACACTAACACTGGTAGATACGCTTCATGGCATCACGCTGTTTTTCATATTTGCCGTAGTGGCTGCTTCTGCCTATGCATTGCGGCTTGGCAAACAGAATAAATTTGAGAAAGCTAACCGGTTCGATTTTATAACTGCTCAAGTGCTGCTGGTAGTTTATGTTGGCTTAAATGCCTATTACATTATGCAGGCTAAAAGTGGTTAATGGGTTTTATACCAAAAAAATGGATATATAGCATAAAATGGGGTATATCCTTGTTCGTTTTTTACATTTTTGCAACTTCTAGTAGAAATTTCTCCAATTGCTTTCTATATTTACGCCGTGCATTTAAACCAAAAAACTAACTGACATTGGACAAAATTTTTTTAAGTGACGCTGGCCCAAAAGTATCAAGTGCGATATATGGATTTTGGAGATGGAATGAAAACCCGGATACTGGGTTTGCAGACATGGAAAAAATTGTGAATTTGTGCTTGGAAGTTGGCATCAACACATTCGATCATTCCGACGTGTATGGTGGTTACCAATGTGAAGAATTGTTTGGCAGGGCTATGGCACAAAAAAGTTTCAAGCGGGAAGACATTGTATTGTTTACCAAGTGTGGCAATTGCGTGCCCCACGCCAGCCAGCCTAGTATCCGGCTGCAGCATACAAATACTTCTGCAAAACACATAACGGCATGCGCCGAGCAGTCGCTGCGCAAGTTGAGAACAGAGTATATAGATATTTTTTTATTGGACGGGCTTGATCCCTTAAGCAGTTTGGAAGAAACTGCACTGGCGTTGGAAAAGTTGAAAAGCAGCGGTAAAGTAAAGAATATTGGAGTAGCTAACTTTTCAGTTTTTCAGCATCAATTGCTGGCGGCCATTTTACGTGCCCCCATTGTAACCAACCACGTCCGCTTAAGTTTGTTGCATACTGAACCATTGGATAACGGGCAGTTGGACTATATAAAGCAACGGTACATGCGGCCAATAGCTGCCGCACCTTTGGCTGGTGGCCGCATTGAAAATGGAACTGACGCAAGGGCAACATTGCTTAGGGAAAAACTGGTGGAAATAGCAGCTAAATATGATGCAAATATTGAATCAATAGCCGTGGCTTGGCTCAATAAACTGGGCGCTTTGCCGTTGATTGGAACTTCTAAAGAAAGCCGCATAAGAAATATTGCCAATTCGTTCAGTATTGATTTGGACCATCAAGACTGGTATGAATTATACAATGCAAGCCGTGCTGTATAAGGCACCATTTGGTGTTGCATACTTATAAAATCAAGCGCCCAATATTCAATCTTTTCACAATGTTGGGCGCTCTTTTTTAGGAAATTGCGATAACTACGGCCTGAATACGGCTGATGCTTTGGCCAGTTTTTCCACCGTGCCAATATCCATCATTTTAAATTTGCTATGATCGTACGAAAGAATTTGGTGTTTCGTGCACAGGTCGAGATAGGTATCGATAATGGAGTGCTTTCCGGTCGGCATCAAATCGAAAAAATCTCTAGATAAAATTTGGAGCCCGCTGAAGGCTCTTGGAATGCCACTGTTCCCTTTTGCTTCACCAGTCTTTTCGTTTTTCCACCCAACCAATTCACCAGATTTGCCAAACAGTAAAAAGCGGCTGCTTATTCTTCCGCTAGTGGCCAGCGTGGCAAGTGGCTTGTTTTTTTGATGAAACAACAACATGTCGTTTACGGGCATATTTGTAAGCACGTCGGCATTCATAACCAAAGCTTCTGGTTCATTTTCAAAAAACCAGGCGGCCTTCTTAATTCCACCCCCAGTTTCCAATACTTCGCTGCTTTCGTCGCTAATGGTAATTTTCGTTCCCCAGCCGTTGTTTTTATTTACGGCGTCTATTATTTGATCGGCAAAATGATGCACGTTTACAATAATGTCAGTTATTCCATTTGTTTTCAAATATTCAACATTGCGCTGCAAAACCGACTTGCCGTTTACAGGTGCCAAAGCTTTTGGGTGAGAGTTGGTAAAGGGTTTGAGGCGGGTGCCCAAGCCGGCGGCGAGTATCATTGCTTTCATATATGTATCCTCATTTTAATATTCTAATGTATCTAATTTTTGACTGCAATCCTACGTTTCAAAAATAGGTACGAATAAAATAAATTTCTCGAAAAGAAACGGTGATTTTAGGCGGTATTTTTCTGTATGGCAGTGTATCTGGTTAAAAATAACTTATTTTCTCCAATTCTCCATATTCAAGTGTTGCACCACGGTTTTTACCTTGAATTTATTGCGAAGGTGGCGGGCCGTTTGTGTTGCTGCATACACACTCCGGTGTTGGCCGCCTGTACAGCCAAAGTTAATCATCAGCCTATCGAAACCACGTTTAATATAATCTTCCACATTTATATCAACCAAATCGTATACGCTGTTCAAAAATTGAGGCATTTTTGTTTCCTGTTCCAAATAATCAATCACTTCCTTGTCATTGCCACTTTGCGTTTTGTACTGCTCAATGCGGCCTGGGTTCAAAACCCCACGGCAATCGAACACAAATCCTCCTCCATGGCCGCTTTCATCTGGAGGGTAGCCATTTTTTAAAAACGAAAAACTGTTGATGTAAACCGTAAATGAACTGTCTTCGGTAGCCTTCGGAACCTCGAAATGTGCCATTACTTCAGGGCTTGCACAATGTTGTAGCATGCGCATAAACTCCGGTACGTGAATGCCCAGGGCCCGGTTGCCAATAAACCATTTCAAGTTGTTTAATGCCTGGGGAATGCTAGTAAGAAACTGAGCTTTTCGTTCAAATAATCCCCTAAAACCATAGGCTCCCAGCACCTGCAATAGTCTGATCAAAACATATCCGTAATACTGCGATTCGAAAATGGGCCGGTTTATTTTTTGAGGCAGTAAATCATCAAGGCAGTCAATATAGTAATTTCTAAGCTCATGCTTCCAGTCTTCTGGCAGGTTGGCCCTTGCCTGCCAAATCATGCTTGCGGCATCGTATTGGGGGGCACCCTTCATGCCGCCTTGATAATCTATAAAAAAAGGTTGGTCATCCTGTATCATGATGTTCCGGCTTTGAAAATCTCGGAACATGAAAAACTTATATTCTGCTCTTGTTAAGTAATGGGCCAGCGCTTCAAAATCATCCAGCATAGCCTGTTTATCGTATGGTGTTTTTAATGTATCTAAAAAATAATATTTAAAATATAACAGGTCGCTTAGTATGGCCTGCTTGCCAAATTCGGTGGCTGTTAGGCATCGGCTGTAATCCAAGCCATCATTGCCTTTCACCTGTAGCAGCGCTAAATGTTTCAGGCTATTTTTAAACAAATCCTTTACCGGTTGGGTATATCCTCCCTGCTCCAATTTATCCAATAGCGACACCGCTCCCAAGTCAGTTTGCAGGTATGCTGTTCCTTCTTCATTACAGCACAAAATTTTGGGCACCGAAAGCCCTTTGCTTTGAAAATGATTGGTGAAATAGATAAAGGTTTCGTTTTCTTTTACGTTCAAATTATAAGTGGCGATGTACGATCCTGAAGTGGTATGAACTCTTACATATTGCCTGTCGCTCCCGCTTTGCGGTAGTTGGTCAATAGATGTTACTTCAAATTGTGGATTGTTTTTTAGTAATTGCTGGATGACCTTTATTGCTTGCTGCATTGAAAAAATGGTTGTAATGGTGCGAAAATACGGCGGACATTCTTATACTGTTTTCTGAACGGTTAGTTGCACCTGCAGGTCAGAAAACTTGATAGCCAATTTGATTGCTGAAGGCCGTTTCAGCTATTTGAACAATTGCACATTTTCTTCAATTTTTTTGAAAAATGATTTAGCAAATTGCCGTTGTTTTAAATGATGCTGACCAGAATGACGATTTTACTAAATGGCATTTTTATTTGTTTGTTTCAATTTCGCCCTTACATTTGTACCCGTAATGCGCAATCAACTACACATACATCACCATCATACTTACCCAAAAAGGTAGGCCGGTGTTGTTTTGTGCAAAGCATAAAAATTAATGGGCCTACCGCATCGGTAGGCCTTTTTGCATGATATGCCGAAGCGGTCGGTTGGTTTACACAATAAAAATTACCAAATAAAAACTTGATCAGTGGTGCTAAAAATTGCGGTGCAAAAATCAGGAAGGCTGTACGAGGAAAGTATCCGGCTGCTTAAGGATTGTGGCATAGACATTAAAAATGGGGTAAACAAGCTAAAAGCGGAAGCTGAAAATTTTCCATTGGAAGTGTTTTTTCTTCGGGACGACGACATACCCCAATATGTGGAAGACAAAGTGGCTGATATTGGAATTGTTGGCGAAAATGTTTTGTACGAAAAACAAGGCATCAGCAGCTTAAGCGCAAGTTTTTTGCAAACAACTTCGCTGCCCGTTGTTGAAAAACTTGGATTTGGGAAATGCAGGTTATCGGTTGCTATACCCAAGCAAGATAACTACGGCGACGTATCATTTTTAAACGGAAAAACAATAGCCACAAGCTACCCCGCACTCACTAAGAAATTCCTTGATGAAAATGGGATAAAAGCTGAAATACATGAGATAAGCGGAAGCGTGGAAATAGCGCCGGGCATTGGTTTAAGCGAGGCCATTGTTGACTTGGTAAGCAGCGGCAGCACCCTTTTTATGAATGGCTTAAAAGAGGTGGAAATCATCTTGAAAAGTGAGGCTGTTTTGGTAAGAAATAGCAATTTGGATGAAGGGAAGCTAAAGATTTTGGATAAACTATTATTCCGGATGCGCTCAGTAAAAAAAGCGAAGAATAATAAGTACATTTTATTAAATGCACCCGACGACAATTTAGCCGAAATTATCTCCTTGTTGCCAGGCATGAAGAGCCCAACGGTACTCCCATTGGCGCAGGCTGGCTGGAGCAGCGTGCACAGCGTAGTTAACGAAAATGATTTTTGGGAAATTATTGAAAAATTAAAACAGGCCGGTGCCGAAGGAATACTGGTTGTGCCAATAGAAAAAATGATTGTGTAATCAACACTTTCCCGAAATTAATTAATACTTATTTTAATTTAAAAACTAAGCAGTGAAGATATTTGAGAAGCCTGAAAAAGATAGTTGGGAGCAGATAATTAAACGTCCCATATTAGACTCCTCAGCACTTTACAACGTTGTAAAACCCATTTTGACCAACGTGAGGCAGAATGGGGATGCAGCCATCAAAGCGTATAATTTTCAATTCGATGGCGCAGATACAGCCGGATTGTTGGTTGCCGAAAATGACATTAAAAATTCCGGTGAAGTGTTGGATAAGGCATTGAAAATGGCTATTAATCAAGCTGCAGAAAATATTGAATTATTTCATCAGCGTCAAGTTGTTCCTACAGAAAAAATAGAAACAATGCCGGGTGTTTTTTGTTGGCGAAAAAGTGTTGGCATTTCTAAGATTGGCATATACATTCCTGGCGGCTCCGCTCCTTTGTTTTCTACCGTTTTAATGCTTGGCCTGCCAGCAAAAATAGCGGGTTGCAACGAAATAGTGCTGTGTACGCCGCCGCAAAAAGATGGAAGTATTCATCCTGCTATACTGTATGCAGCGCAGGTGGCTGGCGTAACAAGAATAGTAAAAACTGGTGGGGCGCAGGCAATAGCCGCATTGGCATACGGAACAGAAACGGTGCCAAAAGTGCATAAGATTTTTGGCCCTGGCAACCAGTATGTAACTACTGCAAAGCAACTGGTGCAAATAGAAGGTGTGGCTATTGATATGCCAGCCGGACCCAGCGAAGTTTGCGTAATGGCAGATTACTCGGCCAACCCGGCTTACGTAGCTGCGGATCTGCTGAGCCAGGCGGAGCATGGAGCAGATAGCCAGGTGTTGTTAATAGCCAGCACTAGGTCTATTGTAACATCTGTGCAAAATGAAATCGAGAAACAATTGCTACTGTTGCCACGCAAAGAAATAGCCAAGTTGGCCTTGCAAAATAGTTTGGCTATTACAATGGACGATACTGAGTTGATGATTGAATTGGTAAATAAGTATGCTCCGGAGCATTTAATTATTTGCATGAATAATGCCGAGGAAATAAGCCACAAGATTAAAAATGCTGGTTCCATTTTTCTAGGTAATTTTTCACCGGAAAGTGTTGGCGATTACGCAAGCGGTACCAACCATGCACTGCCAACCAACGGTTATGCGGCCATGTATAGTGGGGTAAGCGTAGATAGTTTTGTAAAAAAAATTACCGTGCAGCACTTAACTGAGGAAGGGCTTGCCAACATTGCGTTTACGGTAACAACCATGGCCGAAGCCGAAGGGCTTCAGGCACATAGCAACGCAGTAAAAATTCGATTGTCAGCAAAGTAACATACCTGGATTGTTCTGTTAAAAGAATATACATGAATTTTAATATTAATGATTTGACCCGGGCTAATATCCGGAATCTAATTCCTTACTCCTCTGCTAGAGATGAGTTTAAGGGCAAGGCGGACATTTACTTGGACGCCAATGAAAACAGCTTGGGTTCGCCGTTGATAAAATGGTACAACAGATACCCCGATCCAATGCAATGGAAGGTGAAGGAAAAATTGGGGGAGATAAAAAATGTGGCACCGCAAAAGATCTTTATTGGTAACGGAAGTGATGAATGTATCGACATTTTATACAGGTGCTTTTGCAATCCCGGTGCAGACAATGTGTTGTTAGTTCCGCCAACATATGGCATGTACGAAGTGAGTGCAAATATCAACGCTATTGAAATTAGAAAAGCGCCCTTGCTGCCAGATTACCAATTGAATTTGGCACATATGGAACAACTGATAGATGCAAACACCAAAATAGTCTGGCTCTGTTCTCCAAACAATCCTACGGGAAATTCGTTGAATAGGGAGGATGTTGAAATGTTGTTGAACAACTTCAGTGGATTGGTGGTGGTGGATGAAGCGTATATTAATTTTTCTAAACAAAAATCTTTTATTCCGGAGCTAAAAGAATACCCCAATTTAGTGGTATTGCAAACGCTTAGCAAAGCCTGGGGTCTTGCAGGTTTGCGGCTTGGCATGATGTACGCCTCCGAAGATATAATTGGCGTTTGTAACAAAGTAAAGCCACCTTACAATATTGGGCAGCATACGCAGGAGTTAGTATTGCAAGCATTGGAGAATACATATGAAGTAAATGTTATGATTCACCTGCTGGTTGACATGCGGAATGCATTGGCTGATGTTTTTGCCGAAATACCGATTGTTGAAAAGGTGTACCCCAGCGATTCCAATTTTTTATTGGTTAAAATAATGGACGCAAAAAGGGTGTATGATTTTTTGCTAACCAAGGGTATTGTGGTGCGGGATAGGAGCAAGGTTGCATTGTGCGAGGGCTGCCTTAGAATTACCGTTGGCACTGAACAAGAAAACACGCAGTTGATTGATGCTTTGGCGGAATATTTGGACCTTATTTATTCAGAAACAAAATGATTATGAACATGCGTAAACGGGTACTATTTATAGATAGGGATGGAACGCTTATTTATGAGGCGCCCCCTACCTACCAGTTGGACAGCTTTGACAAATTGACTTTTTACCCCGACATGTTCAAGTATATGCGGCGGATTGCTGAGGAATTTGATTACGAATTGGTGTTGGTTACAAATCAGGACGGTTTAGGCACATCGTCGTTTCCCGAAGATACCTTTTGGCCACTACAAGATTTTGTTATGAAGAGTCTTGCCAATGAAGGAATTGAATTTGCGGACATTTGTATTGATAAAAGCTACCCTTCCGAAAATAAGCCAACCCGGAAACCTGGCATAGGAATGCTACTCAAATATGTAGACAGCAATATATATGATTTAGAAAATTCCTATGTAATTGGGGACCGGATAACTGATATGCAATTGGCGAGGAATCTGGGTTGCAAAGGTATTTGGATGAATGAAGATGCCACTCTTGGATTGAGCGATACCGGCATGGACATAGCTGATCTTCGGAATGGCACTATTGCATTGGAATCCTTATCCTGGCAAAAAATATATGAGTTTTTGAAGCTTGGGCTGCGCAAGGTTTTGCATGAGCGGAACACGAAGGAAACAAAAATAGGAATTGAGCTTAATTTGGATGGAAGCGGCAGTTCGTCCATTTCAACAGGAATCGGTTTTTTCAACCATATGTTGGATCAGATTGCCCGGCATGGCAATATTGATTTGGCCATTACAACAAGAGGGGATTTGGAAATTGACGAACATCATACAATTGAAGATACCGGCATTGCTTTGGGCGAAGCATTTTTGAAAGCCTTGGCCGATAAACATGGGCTGGAACGCTATGGGTTTTGCTTACCTATGGATGATTGTGAAGCCCAGGTAAGCATTGATTTTGGCGGGCGCAACTGGATAGTTTGGGAGGCAGATTTCAAGAGGGAAAAAATTGGCGAAATGCCAACGGAGATGTTTTTTCATTTCTTTAAATCTTTTAGCGATGCTGCAAAATGCAATTTGATAATAAGGGCCACAGGCAACAATGAGCATCACAAGATTGAAGCCATTTTCAAAGCGTTTGCAAAAGCGATAAAGATGGCTGTAAAACGAGATCCGCTCAAAAATTATTTGCCTACAACGAAAGGGATTGTGTAGAAATTTTAGTGGTCTAAATAAAAGAAAAATAGTGAACAACGTTGCGATAATCAAATATAATGCAGGCAATATTCAATCGGTGTCTTTTGCGTTGGAACGTCTTGGCATTACTGCCATGGTAACCGACGATGAGCATTTGATAAGAAAAGCTTCCCATGTAATTTTTCCCGGTGTTGGCGCTGCAAATAGCGCTATGCCTTATTTAAAGGAACGTGGGTTGGATACGCTGATTCGTTCGTTGACACAGCCGTTTTTAGGCATCTGCCTTGGCATGCAATTAATGTGCAAATACAGCCAAGAGGGTAATGTTGATTGTTTAAATATTTTTAATATTTCAATTACTAAGTTTAATTCAAGCGATGGAGGTGTAAAGGTGCCCCATATGGGATGGAACAATGTTTATGATTTAAAATCACCATTGATGTTCGGCATTAAAGAAGCGGCCTATTGCTATTTTGTGCATAGCTATTTTGCGGGAGTGGGAGAGGAAACAATTGCTACATCAAACTACATACAGCCATTTAGTGCTGCCTTGCAATACAACAATTTTTATGGCGTTCAATTTCACCCGGAAAAAAGCGCATTGGTTGGCGAGCAAATTTTACAAAACTTTTTAGCATTATAATATATGCCTATTTCCTCTTTTGAAATTATTCCCGCCATTGATGTAATTGAGGGTAAGTGTGTGCGGCTCAGCCAAGGCGATTACAGCAAGAAAACAATTTATAATGAGCGGCCGCTGGAAGTGGCTTTACAGTTTGAGGATGCAGGCATTCAACGGCTGCATTTGGTGGACTTAGACGGTGCAAAAGTTGGTAAGGTTGTCAACTGGAAAGTGCTTGAACAAATAGCTGCAAAAACCAAGTTAGTCATAGATTTTGGTGGGGGCGTTAAAGGATTTGATGATGTTGATATTTTATTGAGCAGCGGGGCAGGCTTGGCAACGGTAGGAAGTATGGCGGTTAAAAATGAATCACTTTTTTTGGCGATGGTTGAACATTATGGGAGTGAGAAATTCTTTGTTGGAGCAGATGTGAGCCAAGAAAGAATAGCAGTTGGTGGATGGCTTGAACAAACGGATATTTATGTATATGATTTTATCAACAAGTTCACCAGTTTTGGCTTGCGAAATTTTTTTTGCACCGATATTGCCAAAGATGGAATGATGCAAGGGCCTGCAATTGATTTATATAAAACTATAATAAAAGAATGCGCCGGCGTTAGATTAACAGCTAGCGGTGGAGTAAATACCTTGGACGATGTGCATCAATTGAGGTCAATTGGGTGTGCGGGTGTTATTATAGGGAAAGCCATATACGAAGGTAAAATCTTGCTCACAGATCTTGCGGAATTTGCCCAACACTAAAATGATTTGGAATAGTAATATATGCTCACAAAACGAATTATCCCTTGCCTTGATATAAAAAATGGCAGGACTGTAAAAGGCATAAATTTCACAAACATCCGGGATGCTGGAGATCCAGTGGAATTGGCAAAATTGTATGCTGCGAATGGTGCGGACGAATTGGTATTTTTAGACATAACAGCATCTGGCGAAAACCGGAAAACTTTTGCAGAACTAGTTAGGCAAATTGCTATGCATATAAATATTCCTTTTACTGTTGGTGGTGGCATTTCCAGCGTGGCAGATGCCTCCAAATTGCTGGAAGCAGGAGCGGACAAGGTATCCATCAATTCATCGGCGGTAAACCGGCCAAGTCTGGTGTCGGATTTGGCGGACGAATTTGGAAGCCAATTTGTGGTTGTGGCTATTGATACAAAGCGCCATTCCGTACTTGATGGCGGTAGCGATTGGGTGTATACTTATGGCGGCACGAGGCTTACCAAGTTCGAAACCGTTGCTTGGGCAAAAGAGGTTTGCGAGAGAGGGGCCGGTGAGCTGCTGCTTACCAGCATGAATAGCGACGGTGTTAAAGATGGCTTTTCCATTGACATTACGCAATCTGTGTCGGCTGCAGTCAATATCCCTGTTATAGCATCTGGTGGAGCAGGCAGTATGGTGCATTTTGCCGATGTATTTAATCAAACACAAGCAAGTGCGGCATTGGCAGCATCCGTTTTCCATTTTAGCGAAATCAGGATTACGGATTTGAAACGCTATCTTCACCAAAATCAAATACCGGTACGATTATGATCTGGTTTATATCAACAATAGCGGTAATTGCTGCCATTATATTTTCTGTTTTCCGGGTTTCGGCCGGCAATAAGCGGCGCAAAAAGCTGCTAGAATCCCAACAATGGGATAATCAGCTTTCCGATTTGTTAAATTCTTTCAAGAAAAAGGCCTGACATTGGCCGCTTGCATGTACCTATAGATTAAAATTTTATGCAAATTGATTTTAATAAATATGCCGATGGCTTAGTGCCGGTAATTGTGCAGGATGACAAAACGAACACCGTTTTAATGCTGGGGTTTATGAATGAGGCAGCCTTGAATAAAACCCAGGCTGAAGGACGGGTAACTTTTTTTAGCCGCAGCAAGAAACGGCTGTGGACAAAAGGCGAAACTTCCGGCCACTACTTATTGGTGAAGGAAACCAGGATTGATTGCGACGATGATACGTTGCTTATAAAAGTGGAACCTTTGGGGCCTGTTTGCCATACAGGCGCTGATACCTGTTTTGCTGAAAAAAATGAAGCCGCCGACATTCAGTTTTTAAGCCAGTTGGAAGCTGTAATCAGCCACCGCAAAAAACATCCAAACCAGCAGTCTTACACAGCAAGCCTGTTCGCAGCAGGCATCAATAAAATGGCACAGAAAGTAGGCGAGGAAGCGGTGGAATTGGTTATTGAAGCAAAAGATAACAACGATGATTTATTTTTAAATGAGGCAGCCGATTTGCTTTTTCACTACATGGTGCTGTTACAAGCTAAAAATTTCACCTTGTCCAATGTGATTGGGGTGTTGAAAGAGCGCCACCAATAGCGCTGTGCGAGGTGAGTAACTGTTTTTTTAACACCATTCGTACGCCATTATTTCCTATAGTCCAATTTCTTTTCAAAGTCATTTCATTCAACCGTAAGTTTGGTACTCCAAACTACACGCATGCTTTTTGTACGCCATATATTTACTGCAGTGCTGGCTTTGCTAACTTGCAGTATCATGGCTCAAACGGTTGTAGCTTCCGCTACCGACTCTTCAAAAGACCCTGTAGTTGGTGAAAGTGCCACCACATCCATTTGGCCAGATTCAGCTAAGGGTAACTTTGTTATCCCTTTCAACAGGGCCGGCAACTTAATTTTAATTAAAGCAACAGCAGATACAACCGAGGGCAATTTCATTTTGGATACCGGTGCCCCCGGCTTAGTTTTAAATATTACTTATTTCCGAAATCACGCACAGCATTCCGCAGATGACAGGGGCAGTGTTTCGGGAACGGTGGCGGCGGCAGTGCAAACAACGGTGCAGGAGTTTACATTCGGCGGATTGACGTTTGACAAGCTGGAAGCAGATATGGTAAACTTGGGGCATCTGGAAGACAATAAAAAAGTCAAAATTTCGGGCTTGATCGGCGTGTCGTTTTTTTCGGGCTACGAAATGATTATAGATTATGAAAAGAGTGAGATTTATTTGCATAAAGTAAATAAAAAGCAACCAGAGGCAAATAAAAACAGCATGCTGGAAGATACAAAGGCGTATAGTACAATGCCTTTTGATATTATCGACAATAAAATTATTGCGTACGCAGAACTGGCTGGAAGAAGGCTTAAATTTTTTATTGATACTGGTGCGGAGTCTAACGTGCTGGACAGCCGGTTATCGAACAAAATATTTGAAAATCTGACCATTACTGGCCGAACACGGATTGTGGGTGCAGGCAACAAAAAAATAGAGGCCATTAATGGGCAGCTAAAAAACATGAAAGTTGGCAACCAGTCGCTGGCCTCGCTTCCGTTTATTGTAACCAATTTGGAAAATGCATGCGTTTCGGAAGTTTGCTGCATTGACGGCATGCTTGGATTTGATTTTTTATCGCTTCATAAAATTGGGTTTAACTTTGTGAAACGTCAGATGTATATATGGAAATAACAAGTCGTATTAAAAGAAGCCTTCTTTTAAGTGCCTGCATGGTTGCATTGGGCACAGTATTGACTGTTTTTGCTGCAGCCCAAAAAAGTGTAGGTAAGTGCGACTTTAAAAATGGGCAGTTTTATATTGAAATAAACAAGGATTTCAATGCAGACCAACTGAATAATTTTATTGTTAAGTACGATTTGGCTGATTTGAATTTGAACTTGGTATTGCTTACCAACAATGTGGATACCCTAAAAAAACTGGGTTGGAAAGTGGAGGCCAACAATCAGAAAAAATTGGTGATCACAAAAAAACTAAGCGGGTCGAGTGACTGGAACAGCCATTCTGACGAGATTTTTTATTCAGACAAAATGCGGCCGATTTCCCAGCAGTTTCCTGCTGTAAGCGAGGCTGTTGTGTATGGATACAATTCATTTAAAAATAAATATCCGTTTGCCGTTAGAGATTCCACGGTCAGGTTTTTTCTGCGCAATTTTCAGGAATCTCAAAAAGTGATGCTGGCTGGCAGTTTCAACGATTTTTTACCAGAAGCACTCGCCATGCGGAAAACTGACAGCGGGTGGATTGCCGATGTAAAACTTGGGCCCGGAAAGTATTGGTACAAATTTATTGCAGACGGCAACTGGCTGGTTGATGACGACAATTTACTGAGGGAAAACGACGGGTATGGCAATACCAATTCCGTGTTTTACAAAACGAATGTCAGTTTTGTTTTAGATGGCAACCTAAATGCAAAAAAGGTATTTGTTGTGGGAAGTTTTAATAACTGGCAGAACAAAAAGCTGGCTATGCAAAAAACGGCAGTTGGCTGGATGTTGAGGCTGTATCTTTCCGACGGCACGCACCGGTACAAATATGCCGTTGACAATTCTTTTATTCCCGATGTTACCAATGCAGAACGCCTCCCCGACGATCATGGCGGGTTTAACTCCGTTATCCGCATTGGCAAACCCTGGTTGTTTAAATTGAATGGCTACCCGTCTGCTAAAAAAGTGATTCTTGCCGGCGACTTTAATAACTGGAATACCGGAGAGTTGGAAATGCACAAAACCGCCAATGGCTGGGAACTGCCGTATACTTTAGGTGCCGGTAATTATCAATACAAATTTATTGTAGACGGGCAGTGGATGCTCGATCCGGCTAACCAGTTGACTGCAAAATCCGACGACGACATTCAAAATTCATTTTTAATAATAGGGCCCAACCACAAGTTTAAACTGAAGGGCTTCGAGAATGCCAGATCAGTTTATTTGGCAGGCGATTTCAACAATTGGAGCCCTACATCCTTGGCCATGAAAAAGGAAGGAGGAAACTGGGTTTTCAGTGTTCATTTGTCCGTAGGCAAGCACAAGTACAAATACATTGTAGATGGCAAATGGATAACAGATCCTGATAACAAGGACTGGGAGCAAAACGAGTACAACAATGGCAATTCCGTATTGTGGATTGAGCGATAACTACCCTCAATGGCAATTTTTTGTGGCTTTCCGCTTTGGTTTGAGCTTAATGTAAGGCAAAAAAGGCCCTTGTAAACCCTTTTTAACAATTGCCGTTATTGCCATACATTTGCGCCCCAAATGAGGTAGATTATGGACGCAATCCAGATGGTTGATTTAAAAAAGCAGTATCAGAAAATTAAGGCCGAGGTTGATAAAGCCGTTGTTGACGTGTTGGAATCGTCGGCTTTTATTAATGGTAAGCCGGTACAGGATTTCTCAAAAAATCTAGCCAGTTATTTAGGAATAAAGCATGTAATACCTTGTGCCAATGGCACCGACGCCTTGCAGATTGCCCTGATGGCGCTTGGCCTGCAGCCTGGCGACGAAGTGATTACACCATCATTTACTTATATTGCCACTACCGAGGTGGTGGCTTTACTAAGGCTGAAGCCCGTGTTTGTAGATGTAGACCCGCAAACATTTTGCATCGATATATCTGCGTTGGAAGCAGCCATTACGCCAAAAACTAAAGCAATAGTACCTGTTCATTTGTATGGCCACACTGCGCAGATGGATGAAATAATGGAAATTGCCACCCGACACAACCTGTTTGTAATAGAAGACAATGCGCAGGCAATTGGATCTGACTACACCCACCCGGACGGCCGCACCAGCAAGGCCGGAACCATGGGCCATATTGGATGCACGTCGTTTTTTCCGAGTAAAAATTTAGGGTGTTATGGCGATGGCGGGGCAATGTTTACGAATGACGATGCACTGGCTGAACAGTTGCGGATGATAGCGAACCATGGCCAACAAGTGCGGTACTACCACGAAGTGGTAGGTTGCAATAGCCGGCTCGATACCATCCAGGCGGCCATTTTGAACATTAAGCTAACGCATTTAGACGAATATATCGATGCCCGGCGGGCCGTTGCCGATAGATACGACGCTGCCTTTGCCAGTCACCCAAATATCACAACCCCATTCAGGGCACCGTTTTGCAAACATGTTTTTCATCAATATACTTTAATACTGGAAGGAGTGGACAGGGATGAGTTGGTGCAACAACTGGCCAGCGCCGGGGTGCCATCCATGATTTATTACCCAGTACCGGCTCACCGCCAAAAAATGTTTGAGGCATTTGGCGGTGCTGACTTTAATTTGCCGGTTACAGATTGGCTCACAAGCAGGGTGGTAAGCCTCCCAATTCACACAGAAATGGATAATGCCCAACAAGATTTTATTATTGCCAAAGTACTTGAATTTATTGCACGCCTGGCGTAAATATCAAGTTCAATTTAATTAATATTTAATAAAATGCCAATAGGCCGGCACAAAAAATAACCTACATGAAGATTGCAGTAGTTGGAACAGGATATGTTGGATTAGTATCTGGAACTTGCTTTGCCGAAACTGGCAACGTGGTGACCTGCGTTGATATTGACAAAAAGAAAATTGACAAGCTGGCAAGCGGTACAATTACCATTTACGAACCTGGGCTGGAAAAACTGTTTCAACGTAATCTTAAGGAAGACCGCCTATTTTTCACCACTTCATTAGCAGAAGGAATTAAAGATGCAGAGGTGATATTTTTGGCCTTGCCTACCCCTCCGGGTGAGGACGGAAGTGCCGACCTGCGCTATGTGCTGGGCGTAGCCGCAGATTTGGGAAAGCTGATAAAAGAAGGTGATTACAAAGTTATTGTTGACAAAAGCACCGTGCCGGTTGGTACTGCAGAAAAAGTAGTGGCCGCCATTATTAAGGGCAGCAATGGTACTTTAGCCGCTGGTGGAGCTTTTGATGTGGTAAGCAATCCCGAATTTTTGCGGGAAGGTGTGGCCGTGGACGATTTTATGAAGCCGGACAGGGTGGTAATTGGCACAGAAAGCGAAAAGGCCCGCAAAGTGATGGGCGAATTGTATGCACCGTTTGTAAGGCAAGGCAACCCGGTGTTGTTTATGGACGAAAAAAGTGCTGAATTGACAAAATACGCAGCCAATTCGTTTTTGGCCACCAAGATTACTTTTATGAATGAGATAGCCCGCATGTGCGAACTGTTGGGCGCAGATGTGGACATGGTGCGGAAAGGAATTGGCAGCGATGAACGCATTGGCCGCCGGTTCTTATTTCCCGGCATTGGCTACGGCGGAAGCTGTTTTCCAAAAGACGTGCAAGCCCTGGCAAAATCTGCCTCAGAGGTAAATTATGATTTCAAGATATTGCAGTCTGTAATGGAGGTAAATGAGGATCAAAAAACCTATTTGGTTCCTAAAATCAACAATTATTTCAACGGAAATTTGGCCGGGAAGAAGTTTGCTATTTGGGGACTCGCCTTTAAACCAAATACCGACGATATCCGGGAAGCTCCCGCATTGTACATTATTGATGCTTTGCTGGAAGCTGGTGCGTCAGTTACTGCATTCGACCCAGAGGCCATGACAAATGTAAAGGAACTAAAAGGTGATAGTATTACTTTTGCAGAATCGCAATATGAAGCATTGGACAATGCAGATGCATTGATAATAGCTACTGAATGGAGCGAATTCCGCACACCAGATTTTGAAAAGATTTCGCAACGGCTCCACAACAAAGTAATTTTTGACGGGCGTAATCTATTCGACACAGCTCAAATGGAAAAGCTTGGATATTATTATTTGAGCATTGGCCGGGCTGTAGTTGGCAATAAGTAGCTGAAACTACTGCATGCCAATACCTCATTCGACCCTTCACATTCGCATCGTCTTTTTATTTTTATAAAAATATGTTAGAAACAAAAAAAAGAGTTTTAATTACTGGTGCAGCGGGTTTTCTCGGCTCCCATCTTTGCGACCGGTTTGTGAAGGAAGGTTTTCATGTAATTGGGATGGATAACCTCATTACTGGCGACCTGCGGAATATTGAGCACCTGTTTAAGTTAGAGCAATTCGAGTTTTATCACCACGATATCAGCAAGTTTATCCATGTGCCAGGGCCGCTAGATTATATCCTGCATTTTGCTTCGCCAGCAAGCCCCATCGACTATTTGAAAATACCCATTCAAACCCTGAAAGTGGGTTCGTTGGGTACGCACAATTGCCTAGGCCTGGCAAAGGCAAAAAGTGCAAGAATGCTCATTGCGTCCACATCCGAAGTATATGGCGACCCACTGGTTCACCCGCAAACTGAAGACTATTGGGGCAACGTAAACCCAGTAGGGCCAAGGGGTGTGTACGATGAAGCAAAACGTTTTCAAGAAGCCATTACCATGGCCTACCACACTTTTCATGGCCTGGAAACCAGGATTGTGCGGATTTTTAACACCTATGGCCCAAGAATGCGGCTCAACGACGGACGTGCATTGCCGGCATTTATTGGCCAGGCTTTGCGGGGCGAAGACTTGACGGTTTTTGGCGATGGCAGCCAAACCCGGAGTTTTTGCTATGTCGACGATTTGATTGAAGGCATCTACAGGCTGCTTTTTAGCGATTATGCCTCGCCAGTCAATATCGGAAATCCCAACGAAATCTCGCTGAAAGATTTTGCCGAAGAAGTGCTGAGATTAACCGGTTCCAACCAAAAAATTGTGTATAAGCCACTGCCAACGGACGATCCTAAACAGCGGAAACCGAACATAGCGCTGGCCGAAAATCTTTTAAACTGGGCGCCGAAAGTAGACCGGGCTACTGGCCTAAAAGCTACCTACGATTATTTCAAATCGCTGCCGGAAGAAGACTGGTACAGGCAACCCAAAGAATTTACAAAGAAATAACCAGTTGCCAAATCCATTCATTTGACAACAATATTGTATACGCCAAAAACAGCACCTAACATTCACTAGTAAACATGAGTATTTATCAGGATTTAATAAATAAAAAAGAAAAATTAGCGGTAATTGGATTGGGCTATGTCGGCCTGCCAATTGCATTGGAGTTTGCGAAAAACATCTCGGTGATTGGCTTCGATATCAATCAAAAAAGGGTTGATTTAATGAAGCAAGGCATCGACCCGAGCAACGAGCTCGACAAGGAAGCGTTCGATAATTGCGATATTACGTTTACTGCTGACCTCGATGTTTTGAAAGAAGCCAAATTCTTTATAGTAGCAGTACCTACGCCGGTTGACGAGCATAATGTGCCTGATCTTATTCCCGTAAAAAGTGCCTCTACTACAATTGGGAAAGTGATTAAAAATGGCGACTATGTTGTGTTTGAAAGCACTGTGTACCCGGGTTGTACCGAAGAAGACTGCCTACCCATTATAGAAAACCTAAGCGGCTTGAAGTTGGGAACCAATTTCAAACTGGGCTATTCGCCGGAGCGCATAAACCCAGGCGACAAGGAACATACGCTTCAAAATGTAGTGAAGGTGGTGAGCGGAAGCGATGCGGAAAGCCTTGATGTAATTGCCAAAGTGTACGAACTTGTGGTGGCCGCCGGTGTTCACCGTGCATCTTCCATTAAAGTGGCGGAGGCGGCAAAAATTATTGAGAACACCCAGCGGGATCTCAATATCGCCTTAATGAATGAGCTTTCGATTATATTCGATAAAATGAACATCAATACTTATGACGTGTTGGAAGCAGCGGGAACAAAGTGGAATTTCTTGAAGTTTTTCCCGGGTCTTGTGGGCGGTCATTGCATTGGTGTTGACCCATATTATTTAACCTACAAGGCTGCTGAACTCGGTTATGCTTCGAAGGTAATTTTATCGGGCCGAATGATAAATGACGGGATGGCTGCCTATGTGGCAAAAAAAGTGTTGCAACATATCATACAAAACAGCGGCGATGTGCGAGAATCGAAAGTGCTGGTGATGGGTGCCACTTTTAAAGAAAATGTAAGCGATATTAGGAACAGTAAAGTGGCCGATGTGGTTAAGGAACTGCAGAGCTACTCTATAAATGTGGAAGTGGTTGACCCCTTTGCAGACTCAGAAGAACTTCACCACGAATACGGATTTGGACTAACCGACCAGGCGGGAACCGATTACGATGCCGTAATTTTAACTGTGCCACACAATGAGTACAAAGCGTTGGACGATCGTTATTTTGCAACCATCATTAAGCAGAATGGACTGCTGGCAGACTTGAAGGGGCTGTACAGAGGCAAAATAAACAGCAGGCAATATTGGAGCTTATAGCAGGTTTGCCATCCACAATAAAACAACAAAAACAAACGCAGCGCCTTATTATCGCTGCGTTTGTTATACCAAACAGTTTAAATACATTATCTCAATGGCAGTAGTTTTGGTAACAGGTGCAAACGGGCAACTGGGAAAATGCCTGCAAGATGTTGCACCAAATTATGCCGATGCAGCATTCCATTTTTTTGACAGGGAGACTTTGCCATTAAATGAGTTTGAGCTGGTAAAAAATGTAGTGGCGGAGGTTAAGCCCCACATCATCATTAATGCGGCTGCTTACACTGCGGTAGACAAAGCGGAAACAGAAAAGGAACAGGCTTTTTTAATAAATGGAGCGGCTGTAGGCAACCTCGCTTTTGCCGCCAAATCTTGTGGTGCAAGGTTCGTTCATGTATCTACCGACTATGTGTTCAACGGTTTGGGAACTAAACCATACGGCGAAAACGACCTTGTTTCTCCCATAAATGCCTATGGCGCATCCAAGCTGGAAGGGGAGAAACTGGCACTGGAAAATTGCCAGCAAACTGCCGTGGTAAGAACATCCTGGGTATATGGCAAGCATGGTAATAATTTTGTGAAAACCATGCTGCGGCTAATGGCCACCAAAGAAAGTATTGGCGTGGTAAGCGACCAAATTGGTTGCCCAACGTATGCGCCAGATTTGGCCGAAGCACTAATGGAAATTGCTACGGCAAGCAACTTCGAGGCTGGCATTTTTCATTTTTCTAACAGTGGCCCTATTTCCTGGCATCAATTTGCAACCGAGATAGCCCGGCTTTCTGGCAGCAAATGTGTGGTAAACCCCATACCTACCTCAGCTTTTCCCACACCTGCAAAGCGGCCCGGCTATTCCGTAATGAGCAACGAAAAAATTGGAAAAACATACGGCATTGTGCAGCAGCAGTGGCAACACAGCCTGGAAAAATGTTTGAAAGAATTGCTTTGAAGTGAGCGGTAGGCTCAAATGCCGCAGTTCGGTTTTTAGTTAAAGCGAAACAGCATTTTCTGTTGGCTCTTCTTTTGGTATGGCTGTTTTCGCTTGCCTTTGTTTTTCAATTTTCCGCCACAAAGCCTCTTCCTTCCGTTCTCTTTTTGGAGGCATTACAAAGTCAACAGGGTATCTGAAAAAATAACGGATGGTAATTTTTGCTAATGGAATAATTTCCCTGGTGGCAATATGACGGGATTTTAATGCCGTGTAAAGTGCCAGCGCAAAACTTACCAGCAAATTGGTCACGGCAATGCACATTAACCCACTAATGCACCAAACTACCGCCTGCCAGGTAAGATGAAAAGCAGCGCTGTACCAAGCAAATCCAAAGAAGCCCGTGGAGATGGTAACGTGCCGTATGTCTAGCGGAAGGGCAAATATTTTGCCAAAAAAAATCATGAACCCTAGTCCAAAGCCCAGCATGATATTTCCCATCAGAGCGCCTAGGTTTTTATCGGTGTAGTACGCAATTTTAGCCAGCATTTTTTCGCCAAATATTTTTTGAAAACCCTTGTGGTGCGTAAGCCTTTTTGGAATGTTGCCATAAATAACCATGTTGTCGAAATAGCCGGAAATGATACCGCTTAGAAATAACAAAACCCCTGCCACCGCTGCATACCAAATGTTTTCGATATGTGGCCTTACTGTATCAAGCGTTTTGTCGATGTCCGCAGTAGGAATAAGCAGGCTGCCCGTTGCTTTATGCATTAGCCAGGCAATAAAAATGGTGAAGGGAAGCACTACCACCAAGTTGCCTAACAGCGACGCAAGCTGGCTGCGGATTACCTTGGCATTCATTAGCGCAAGGTTGTGCAGCGAGGGCGATTTTGGATTGGTGTTGTCTAATGCCGTGGCAATGGTGCTGGCGGTAAGCGCTGGCTGCTTTGTAGCAATGGTGCCATGCAAAAAATGGATGATAACAAATGCCAATGCATAATTTAGGCCATAACAAAAGCTTGCCCAGAAGTAGGCAAAATGTAAATTAGTAAGCCCAACTTTTATGAAAGCGGCCAGCGAAATAATAAACCCGCCTATAACGGCAGACCAAAAGAACTGCCGGTATTCCTTAAAGTTATTTGTAATGTATTTTTCACCCGTACGGCTGCCATGCTCAGCTATTTGATAAGCCAGGTACGAGAAGTTTTTACTTAAAAACGTATACAGTTTATTATGGGTATTCTCATTTTCCACTACTTCTCTAAAGTAGCGGATATATTGCTGTGGATTTACATCTATTGATGGATCAATAATGGTGATAATAATTTGTAGCCTTTCCAAATGCTGTTCAAGCCGCTCTACGATAAATGTTTGCTGCAGGCTGGTGCCTTTTTCTTTCTTTTGCCTGCGTATTTCTTTCACCTGCCGCATGGCTGCATCCATCCATTGCAACATGTTGCTTACCAAATGCATGCTTTCTTCTTTCAGCACACCAGCATCTATCAACCGGCTGTAGCGGTGCCATTCTTTATTTTGCTCTACAAAAGCATTATGCGGTTGCAAAATTTCGCCAGCTCTTTGGGTTATCCGTTTATCCAACCCCAACGTTGCAATGCGGTAAGAGAGTATTTCTGCAGCGGAAACAAGCTGCTTTATCTGTGCGGCGTTGTTGAAATGCACATGCAGCCGCATAGTGTTAAAAAAATGAAACCAGGCAGATTCTTGTATTTGGTTTATCCAAATAAAATCGGTGCTCTTGAAAAATATTTTGCGGATAGCAATTCTCAAGTCTTTATCCGGAAGCAAGGTGGGCAAGAATTTCTCTACAAATTTTTGATGTAATTCAGCAAAAAATCCACTGTTTGTCTGCAAGCCACTCTCGCTAAATACAAACTGCATATCAGATTGTAAAATCAAGCTGGTCATCGCTTTACGCAACTGATATTTTTTTTGCGGATGCGCACCAAGCCAAACCGTAAGCTTCTCCAGGTTGTGTGTGGCCTCCTGTTGGTTCCGCAGTTTTTTTGGGCGCAAAAATTTCACCACCGCTTTCAACAACCGGGTGTCAGACGACTGGGTAAATGCCTCATGTAATTGGTCAGAACTCAACATTGCTTCGAATGTAAGACTTTATATTTTTGCGCCTGCCCAAGGCAGTTGTAAATCGGTGGGCACGCCGGAAAAATTTAAGGTTCACCGCTAAAATGTTGCAAAAACGAGGCACATTCAACTATTTTCGCAGTATTCATTGCTCACCTTAAAAAAAGTATTTGCCATGCCATCTTTCGATATTGTTTCCAAAGTAGACGTTCAAACCCTCGACAACGCTGTCAACATCACCAGCAAGGAAATTTCCAACCGGTTTGATTTTAAGGGAAGCCATGTGGTAATTGATTTGGACAAGAAAAACTTTACCTTAAAACTAGAGGCAGACAGCGACATGAAAATGAACCAGATTACAGATGTGCTTATCAGCCGGAGCGTAAAGCAAGGCCTTGATGGAAAAATATACGACCTTGATAAGGAGGGCTATCAAAGTGGCAAAGTTTGGAAAAAGGAGGTGCCCGTTCGCAACGGCTTAAAACAGGAAGATGCCAAAAAAATTATTAAAATGATTAAGGATAAAGGCCTGAAGGTGCAGGCCGCCATCATGGATGATATTATAAGGGTAACGGGAAAAAAAATCGATGATTTGCAGGAAGTGATTGCTGCCTGCAACACGGCTAACTTTGGAATACCATTGCAATATATAAACATGAAAAGCTAAGCAAAACGAAGGTGTTGGTTAACTAAATCAACCCCTTTTTTTGTAGCAATACTTTAGCACATGGCAGGTTGTGCCATCTTTTTACAATACCAAGGAATGGGCGTTCGTATTATCCATTGGCAGCAGGGAATAATGAAATGGATGGTATTATTTCAACAAGACTCCAAATAGCCTTGTGCATCGGCAATGGCGCTTTTGCAAACAAGAAGTATATTGTCAATAGGGATATTCACATCTTGAACATCCGTAAGCGGGCCCGTTTTTTTCTCCAGCAGCTCCAGGTCGTTTGCCAATATTTCCGTTAACCCTAAAAACGAAACGGTAGTCTTCAAGTTGTGGGCGGTGCTTCTAAGCTGTATCCAATTATTGCTGCGATATGCTTGCTGAAGTTGCTCCAGTTCTTCAGGAACCTGGCTGGTGAATTGTTGTAAAATCTCTTTTTCAAACACAACATCGCCCCCAGATAGTTGACGGAGATATTGTGGCCGGATGGTGTTGAAAACATACGGCATGCCTTCAATGGGGGTAGTGCTCATGTTGGCTAAATTTAGTTGGTTTGTATATGTGTTTTCAAAGGAAGCAAGCATTACAATCATTCGATATAACTCTTTTTCGTCAACGGGTTTTGAAATGTATTCGGTCATGCCATGGCTAAGGCATTTTTCCCGTTCGCCGGCAAAGGCATGGGCTTTCCAGCACAGTGGGATCCGAAGCTTGGAATTCACGTGACTTGAAGTCGCGGCCGCACTGACCCTATAGTGAGTCGTATTAATTTAAATCATACCAACATGGTCAAATAAAACGAAAGGCTCAGTCGAAAGACTGGGCCTTTCGTTTTAATCTGATCGGCACGTAAGAGGTTCCAACTTTCACCATAATGAAATAAGATCACTACCGGGCGTATTTTTTGAGTTATCGAGATTTTCAGGAGCTAAGGAAGCTAAAATGGAGAAAAAAATCACTGGATATACCACCGTTGATATATCCCAATGGCATCGTAAAGAACATTTTGAGGCATTTCAGTCAGTTGCTCAATGTACCTATAACCAGACCGTTCAGCTGGATATTACGGCCTTTTTAAAGACCGTAAAGAAAAATAAGCACAAGTTTTATCCGGCCTTTATTCACATTCTTGCCCGCCTGATGAATGCTCATCCGGAATTTCGTATGGCAATGAAAGACGGTGAGCTGGTGATATGGGATAGTGTTCACCCTTGTTACACCGTTTTCCATGAGCAAACTGAAACGTTTTCATCGCTCTGGAGTGAATACCACGACGATTTCCGGCAGTTTCTACACATATATTCGCAAGATGTGGCGTGTTACGGTGAAAACCTGGCCTATTTCCCTAAAGGGTTTATTGAGAATATGTTTTTCGTCTCAGCCAATCCCTGGGTGAGTTTCACCAGTTTTGATTTAAACGTGGCCAATATGGACAACTTCTTCGCCCCCGTTTTCACCATGGGCAAATATTATACGCAAGGCGACAAGGTGCTGATGCCGCTGGCGATTCAGGTTCATCATGCCGTTTGTGATGGCTTCCATGTCGGCAGAATGCTTAATGAATTACAACAGTACTGCGATGAGTGGCAGGGCGGGGCGTAACCTAGGTGACAGAAGTTAAAAGCCTCCGGTCGGAGGCTTTTGACTTTCTGCTAGATCGGCCGCATCGAATATAACTTCGTATAATGTATAATGTATATTGATTTAAATTGCAATAATAAAT
>JADMIO010606941.1_pt1 | contig 82453 bp, 67 predicted proteins | sample 8958161 | NCBI WGS metagenome assembly JADMIO01 (sample SAMN16585339, study PRJNA669376) | soil metagenome | isolation source: Crop rotation soil | place: USA: Cullars Rotation, Alabama | collected 2011
CCGCGACTTCAAGTCACGTGAATTCCAAGCTTCGGATCCCACTGTGCTGGAAAGAAATAAATTGAATTCCTGGGCTTAAGTCTTTAAAGGTGCTTTGTGTATACGAGCTGCAAGCAAGATTTGAGCACAAATCTTCTACTCTAAAGTTCGCGTCATATCCAAATATTCCATAACCACGTTTATTTGGCGCGTATGCAGTTCCAGCAGTATAAGCAAATTCACAACCACGTATTCGAACTCCGTTAACCGCGAACATTGAAATATGACCAGTGGGATCAGTGCGATCATTTAGTTCGTCTGTGGTTAAAAAATGACAATTGTAAAAACTGCCCAAATTAAAATGTTGGTTGGGGGCTAAATAAGCCATATACTGAACGTCCCGGTTATTATTTATAAAATAGCTGTTTTTTGCGTTAATAATTCCACCCGTAGTTGCCCAATTAAATGAGCCAGGAGATCCGGCAAATTCGTCGCCGGTTGTAACGCCATTTCTGGCATTCATAATAGTTCCGTTATCCATTTGAAGAACGCCCTGTAAATTAAGAGTGCCTGTTTGGTTTACTGACGCGGTACCAACCACTACCACACCATCCCACATACTATTCGGACACACTGTATTATCCATAGATGTGAGAGTAGCTCCTCCCGTTACATTCAAAGTAGCTCCCGGTTGTATTTGAATATAAGTTCGAACACCAGTTGACTTTGAATCCGCAAATTTGATTACAGCATTTCCATTAATAGTTAGCATATTACCACTAGTAATTGTTACCACCCCTTTTATGCTTCGTGAGGTTGACCATGTAGTGGATGCATTTATAGTAGTGCCGGATGGAATACTATATGTAAAGTTGCCCGAACAGGGTGAATAGAGTTTGACCATGTAGTTGTCATCGTGATTGAAACTGCAATTACCAGATATAACAAGTCCTTCATCCCAGGCCTCTGTTATGTGATACATACATTCATTTCGTTTAAAATCTCCGTTAGGGGGTAAACTTCGGGCCCTTCCAGGAGAAACATCTTCACTCCACTCCCATTCATAATTTGCTAATTGATCAAATTTTTTGATGACCGGATCAGTGTCCCAGAATTCGAAACTTGTAGTTGGAGTCGTAGCTGTCGTGAGTTGGGGACACGTGCTAAATGAGCCCAACGAACCCATACTTGGATTGTCGAACACCGTGTAATTCGCTCTTGCTGATACCGCTGCGAAGCCACCGTCTGAAGTTTCCGTGACTCCAAATCTCAAATCAAAGGCATTTATGGCACCAAAGTTAACCGGATTAGTTGCCCCCGATGCAGAGAGGGTGCCAGTTGTTCCTTCTAATCTGAATATTTGCCCATAGGCATGGTTGTCCCCTGAGGCATTGCAACCATCACAATTATTAATAAGTGGAACGAGAATTTCTTGGGTTAGAGAATGACAGAGAATATCCCAGATCGCTGAATTGCTATAAGTGGACGAGACTCCATTGGCTTGTGGAAAAATAATTGGATTCGGCGTCCAGCTTGGATTTATGGTTAAAGAAGTCTGATTAATTGAGTATACCATACCTTGTATGAATGCTGCGGATAACGTGCCAGTATTAAATTCTGCAGTACATCCGATGACCAAATTACCGTTCGTATACTCACAGACAGCACGGCCTTCAACTAGCTTTACAGAATTACCCAAGAAATTTGTTGTGGTTGGGATCGGGTAAACAGAATAATTTTGAAGATAACCTGTGGAGGGGGTTATTTGAGCTACAAATAAATTATTTGCTTGCGATGTGCCTGATGTTGCAGCCCGACCAACTGCGTACAATGTGCCATTAGAATGCACCAAAAGATCTTCACCAATACTCTCAGCAGTCCAGGCATCAGCTGGACTTGCCGTAAAATCTTGTGTACCGTAAAGAAAAGCCCATTGCTTATGACCATCGATATCGTATTTGCCAACATACATGTGCCCAGTGGCAGTATTCGTTGGTATCGTAGTGTGTATACTAACATCAAAAACATTGTTGGTTGCAGTTTGTTGGCTTGTGGGATTGTAACCAAGAAATTCTTTATTTACCACAGTAACTGAATTGGTAACTGAGTTCAATGCCATAGTCATTGCACCCTGATGTCTTCCGATAACGTAAATATCAGTTCCATCAACATATACCTCCTGTAACCCAGCGCCATCGGTTGTGGCAAGCCTACACCAAAGCATGTTTCCCTGAAGATCAAGACGGGCCAACATTCCTCTAAACTCTGTGCGTTCTTCTGCTGCGTTTACTGTATTTGTAACGGCCATAACATCATAAAAGTCCCGGCAATCTTTGTCTGCTTCCGACCCAAATACGGTAGTAAACGTTGGAGTTACAAAAAAATTTGCGGAATTTGGGTATTTATTGAAAGGACTATCTGGGCCTTCATTAAACGCATTTATAATTTTTTGCTCATCTCCGTGTTTCACTAAGTCTGCTAAATAACCAACTGCAATGTAGCCTACGTGCTTTCCGCCGACAATGAGGTTTTTATGACTATACCACCATTCATCACCGCTTTTTTGTTGAATTAACCCCGGATTGTTCTGAATGTCTTTGTCTCTCCACGTCACTTTTTTCCAATCGTGATGTTGCGCGAGGGAGAATAACGAAGTAATTAAAAGTAAAATGACAAGAGCCTGACGAATGGAATTTCCCAAAACCAATGGTCTTTTTAAACTTGTTTCCATGATCTTTCTTTTATGCCATTTATGTGAAATAAAAGGCGTGGGTTAATAAAACAGAAAAGGACTAGTAAATAAAAATTCAAAACAGAAGTGTGAGTAGTTTGCCCGAAGGATTCCTTCGGAGGGGAGGTAAATTTACTCGCAACTAAATTACATCCGGAATTAACCGAAAAAATTACTTAGTCGTTATTAAATGGCTCAAACTACATTATGAATGCGTGAATCTCGTGCCAATGTGGGTGAAACACTAACTTAAATGTTTAACGTAAAATTATTTTCTAAATTATGTTGTTAAATATTTAGATTTCATTTTAAGGTTGATCAAAAAGTTGAACAGTTGACTTTAAATCAATTAGCAATTAGTTTTAACACTACAAATAAATAAACAGAGGGTTTACCCTCTGTTCTTGAAATTGTTATTTGAACGAAGCACATTTTAATTGTAGAGTCAACAGACTATCTTCTTTTGTCAGGGGAGTCCTTCGAAAAAGCAACCAAATTAAAACCCTCGCGCATTCTTGATCTTACTCTTTTACCGTATGTTTCTTCAATTTCCGAAGCCGAAAGATTAGTGGTGAGGTGGGTAGTGAGTTTACGGCTTATAAATTGTTCGTAGTAGGACGAGAGTACTTCTATCGTCACATTGTACTTGTGAACGGATTTAAACAAAAAGGTGATAAGAAATAAACCCAACAAGTTTTCTAAACAGGAATACGTGCATTACAATAATACGAGTGAAGAATGCAGAGGCCGTATATAATATTAAGTTAAAATTCAAAAGTTAAAAGTTGGGCGGTTAATTGGATCATAAATAGAAAATTAGTGACATAAAATTCGTTATAAACGTCTTTCGCAGTTTCGCAGAGAGGGCATATAGGGGTCTGCGAAACTGCGAAACTGATTAAGGTCTCGTTATCAATTAGATAGATAATAGACATTTTCTCTATTCTCCGTACGTTTGCAAAGCAATTTTGCAATACCATTTTGATCTGGAACATGTAACTTATGGGTGAGGATAGACTTTAATCTGATCTCAATGGTGCGCTCTTTACAGTCAAGTTCGAGGCAAAGTTTTTCCACAAGATCAGTTTTGGTCATGGGTTCGGCTAAAAATTGACCAATAAGTTCTATCGTTTCATCGAGGTCAGCTTTATGTGCGCGTTTGTTCATTGTTTCCAGAACCGTACGCGGATCGGCCAAAACTAATCCTTTTTCTGAGTCGGAATATTGCACATGAAAAGGATCATGCTTGCGTGAGCTGCGGCATTTAAGATAACTTACCTTAAGGAGATCGGTGCTGTTATTTTCAGAGTCTTTTTCAAACGCTATCTGCATAACAGTAGAAGCTTTGTTGAGAATTTCCGTTCCAAGATGGCCTCTTGCCTTATCTGAATTACCCGGGTTTTCATGTATGAGGCACAGAAAACTAACGTTGTAACGGTTGATGCAGCGGTTCATCATATCGATCAGTTTCATACTGTCGCTAGAGTCGTTGAAATTGAAAACGCAATCGGTAATTACATCTAATACAATAAACAAATGCATTGAGAATTGTTTTCGGATATGCTCGAGATAAATATTAAGCATATCGAAGCGCTCTTCGCGCTCGAACTCTAAAAGAGATATATAATCAAAACCGTAAGGATGGTCTTCAATATTATACCCAGCCTTTAATTGTATTTGCTGAAGCGCATAGGGTAGCTGGTCTGACAGGTTTCTTTCGGTATCGACATAGCAAACGGCGTACTTCTGATCGAAGTTGGTAGCGAAGTTCAAAAGATCTTTATTGCTTTCAGGCAATTTAAGTAAGGCTGCGCAAACGGTTTCGGCCAGGCGAGATTTATGTACACCAGCTTTGCCCTGGATAACATTGATTGTGTTTGGAAAGAAAACCGGGTTTTCTTTTTGCCAAAGGATGGGGTTTTTAAAGCTTATTGGTTTGCTTTTGTTTTCTTTGATGCGCACCTGCGTGGTTAAAAGACGTTGAAGTTTTTCGTTTGCGTTTGATGTTTTGTCTATTGGGGAATGGGCGGTGTTGTTGTTTTCTTTCATGCTTTATTTTATTTCTTATTCTAGTAATTTTTTTGTTTTACATTTTATTATTGATCAGAGAAAACTCTTTTATTCTCACTTGTCTTGACACTAAGTGGGCAACCCCGATAACTATCGGGGCAAGACCCGGCGATTTCCAACGCTCTCTTGATCTTGCCAAGAAAGACTGGCAACGTAGAAAAACAAAACACCAAGAAGTCAGCGGAAAGTGTTTTGTTTTAAACCACCACTTCGTGGCGGCCCTTGCCGTCTTTCTATGTAAGATCAATTCACAGCAGAGTTGCTCCCCGCCGGGTCGAGGCAAACGCACGGGGACAAGGTAGTTGGTGCTTACGCGGAATTATCACGCAAAATTTTATGAGGCCGAAGAGCGAGAAGAAATCCTCCCCCTTTGTCCCCCTCCAGAGGGGGATACGCTGTGGGTGCTTACGCGGTTGTTCTGACTTTACGGTATTATTTTCCATTTTGTTTTTGTTATTTTTTGATCTCATTTTTTTTGGGTTGTACATAATGTTTCCTGATCAATTTTTCGATATCCGTTCGGTAATAAAAGATTTTACCTCCTATTTGCGAGTAGGCTATCTTGCCTTGCTCACGCCAAAGCTGAGCGGTGCGTTTGGAAATCTTCAAAAGGTTCAAAAGATCCTGGTTATCGAGGTAAGGTTCTTCGGGTTTTTTTCTTTCGGCGTTGAGAGTGGATCTGATCTCTTCGATCGTTGACATCAACCTATTCAGTTGGTCTTTTGGGATCAGTGTGAAGTCCATTACGATTGCTTAATTAATTCAGAGAACAAAATTCTGTAATCGAAACAAGGATTTTGGTACCCTTGTGGTACCCTGGGTACCATTTTGTTTAAAAATGCGCGCTTGCTCTTTAAAGAGGACAGTTAAGAAGTTTTAGCAGAGTAAATTTTCAATTTTTTGGACAAGTTAATGAAGAGTACCCTAAAAAAAATTGAGTACCCCGACGTTTCAGGGTACCGTTTTTCTTAAACACAATACAACTGCTCTTTTAAAGTGACAGTTGCGAACGCAGTAATAAAATTGGAATGACTAAAATGATTCAGGGTCTTACCGGTTTGAAGCCAGAACAAGCCACACTGATTCTAGCACGGCCTTTAGGTCGTTTCTCAACCCGGGAAGGTTTAAGGATGACCTTCACTGTTTCGGGTGATATTTCTTTGCCCGTTTTATCGAGAAAGCATTGAGAAATGAACCCGGCGACGTTACCAGGATGGGCTTCAAGAACAGGTTTACCTTCGACCTGGTACTCATACATCCATTGGTAAAAAGCATCAACGAATACGTTGAGGTTGCAATTGATCTTTATTTTCTTAGTAAGTCCCGAGGCGGATTCTGAGTGCATGCTTTGATCAATATTTAAGGCGCTTTGATCGCGGATCAACTCCATTTGCAAGTTAACTTTTTCATCGAAGGGCATCCTTCCAACTGGAATGATTACAGGCTTGTTCTGCAAATAATCTGCTTTGACCTCAAGAAGGTAAAATAATTTTTCTTCGGCAGTGTTAAAAGCTCTCAGCTTACGTTTTATTTTGTCGAAGTCAAATCTCCCAAGCTCAAAAGCTCTTTTTTCGAGGTCATACAGTTTCTCAAGGATTACTAACATGATCCTAACGATCTTCTTTTTATCCTTTAGAGATTCCATTTTCTCCATGTTCTGGTCCAGTAGATCCATAATCTGATAAAGCCAGGCAGAAGGGTCGTCCATTAAACTGCACTGGTAGTGAATAAACCCGTAGATTTTTTTCGGCGAGCGGATAAGCTTATTAAATAAGCAAAGGCAATAATATTCCATATTGAACTCACCTTTGATAGTGTGAGTAAACGATTCTTTATTATCGAGAGATATAATATCAAACTCGGAAACATCTTCTGTAATTGGATCAACTACCGGGTGTTCTTTAAAATTGACACCCTCCATCAAAATTTTAAGCATTGCAATCTTTAATTTTTTACTTCATAAATAGAATAAGTGTTTTAATGAGTCACATTTTCGTTACAAAATTAAGACAGGTGGAGTGTTTATTTCGTAATTGAAAAAGTGGAAATTGATTATTTAAAGCCTTAGACAGTGGGCGAAGCAGGGGTTTTTAGATAAACGGAATAGTTGTTTTTATATAGGAATAAGTGTTGAAAAACGGGTTGAGTGATGGAGGAGAAACCCTCTATTGTCCAATAATTCCATGAGCTAAAGGGTTTAAATTAATAAGGGTTTTGTTTAGGGTTGATAAGGTAAAGGTTGAGGTTAAGTTTAAGGTTTCGCGCAGAGGCGCAAGGTTCGCAAAGCCGGGATGACCAATACTAAAGAAAACCAAGAACCAGGAATCTAGAGTCAAGAACCAAGACCTAAAGGGGATAAAAGATTAATGATTTGAAAGTCCTCCCCCGCCCTTCGGGCACCCCCCTGCAGAGGGGATAGTTTTTCCTTTTGCTCCCTTTTGCTTCGATTTGCTCCGTTTTATCCCCGAAAATGAAATACAATTTTTTAGGAGCGGGATAAACCAGTGCAATACCTGACAATTTCTTGCAATGTGAAGCTAAATCGCGCAAAACGGTGCTAACGCACCCGTGATTGACGCACCTGTGTTTTTGCGATGTAATTTTGTATCGTCAAAAGAATTCTAATCGCGATATGAAGGAAAAGACCACATACAAAAAGCAGCTGCAGGGCTTTAAGTTGTGTTTAGTAACAACAATTGATTTTAAAAAATTAAAGAAAATGGCAAAGCAAAAAGGAATAATTAAATTACATGGAACAATAGGAGATATTACCTTCTATAAATCACAAGACGGTCATCTTGCAAGGGAAAAAGGCGGTATAGATGCAAAAAAGATCGCAACCGATCCGGCATTCGCGAGGACCCGAGAGAACAATTCAGAATTCAGTTCATTCACCAAATCAGGAAAAATGCTGAGGGACGCATTACGCACAATGCTAATGAACGCAGCAGACAACCGGGTAATACCACGATTAGTGAAAACTATGTCGGAGATCAGAAGTTTTGATACACTCTCAGCCAGAGGTTTCAGAACAGTTGCCGGTGGCATCGGCGACCCAAGCGCCAAAGCACTTTTAAAAGGCTTTAACTTTAATGAACGGGCCGTACTTGGTGGGGTATTGTTCAAACCCTATGCAGTGAATATAGCTACCGGTGAAATAAAAATTGCCAACGTAGTTCCGGTGAACGATATCAAGTACCCGGCAACGGCTACACATGTAAATTTCAAATGCGCCTGGGCACGCGTGAACTTCGCTACCGGACAGAGTGAATTGCAACTAAGCAACGATGTTAATCTTACTATCGATGAGACTCCGAATACAATTCTCCTGACACCAACAGCTATTCCTACCATTCCGGGAACCGATCTGTATCTCTTGCAGATAGAGTTCTTCCAGGAAATCAACGGAACGCAGTACTCACTCAAAAACGGTGCTTATAATGCGCTGGCGATTGTGGAGGTAGGATAAGATGGAGCTGATGTTATTAAGGGAGTATTTCCCACAGGGTACCAACGGAGAGCTGCTTCTAAACGGTGAGAGGATCTGTTTTACAATAGAACTGCCGTGGAAGAATAATGAAAGAAAAGTTTCCTGTATCCCGGAGGGGAAGTACCGCTTGAACATTCGCAGCAACAAAGAATTCGGCTGGCATTTGTTGGTAACTGGCGTGCAAAAGAGAGGCGTTATCTTAATGCACCCGGCCAACAATGCCCTCGCCGAATTGGAGGGCTGCATAGCGCCGGTCACTAAATTAAAGGGACCGGGCATCGGATGGAGTTCACGAAACGCCCTTAAGAAAGTTATGGATATTGTCTTCGAGGCAGACGAATATGAAGAAGTTTATTTAACCATTAAAAAGAAAGAAGTATGAACGTAATAGAAAGAGTAAAAGCACCAACGCCAAAATTCTTCCGTGTAATGAGAGTTATTGGCCTTAGTTTGGCGGCAGCTGGCGGAGCGATTCTAGCTGCACCGGTGACTTTACCCGTTGCCATTGTTTCGGCAGGAAGTTATCTTATCGTAGCAGGAAGCGTTGCTACGGCAGTTAGTCAAGTAACAATAAAAAGCGATAACTAATGCAGACACAAAGCAACATAGCCAGCGGAACCATTCAAGGCACTGTTTCAGGTACGGCCTTAACCGTAATAGCGAACATTAGCTCGCAGGATATCACTAAGACAATTGTTCTTGCGATGATCGGGGCTGTTGTGAGCTTTGGCATGACAGTGTTGTTGAAATGGCTTGTAAAGAACAAGACAAATGATGAAGGATAAATGATAAAAGAGTAAAGAGTCAGGAACGAGGTATTATTTGTTGAATTCTTGATTTTTTGATTTCTTGAATCAATCAGAACAAAGAAAGAGCCGTCTCAAGGAATTGGGGCGGTTTTTTATTATAAGTCAAAAGTGACTGAGGTAAAGGTTATGGTTGAGTTTCGCGCAGAGACGCAAAGTTCGCAGAGCCAAAAAACAAGAGCCAAGACCTAAGGTCCAAAGGTCCATAGGACTCCTTCGGAGACTCCTACGTAGGAGCCAAGAGGGCAAAACGAGGTTGAGGTTAAGGTTGAGAATCTATACTATTTTTTGATTTTTAGTCCGAAGGACCCCTTTCCAAAGGAATCCTAACGGATCGGGTAATTTTAGAGTTGTTGAATCAATAGAACCAAGACTTAAGGGAAGCAAGAATAAGAGTCAGGGTAGATTTGTTGATCACGAGGCACGCTAATCAAAGATCTTTCCTGGATTTAAAATGCCGTTAGGGTCAAAGATCCTTTTTATACCACGCATAAGATCCAGGTGATTAGAAGTAAATACAATGGGCAAATAGTTTTTCTGAACCAGACCTATGCCGTGCTCGCCACTGATGGTTCCGCCAAGGGCTTTGCACAATTCAAATATCTCAGTTATTCCCTTAGGAAGATCTTTATTCCATATTTCATCACTTAGATCACCCTTAATAATATTTACGTGCAGATTGCCGTCGCCGGCATGTCCGTAACACACAGATTTGAATCCATATTTTTTGCCTATGTCCTTTACACCCTTCAATAAAGCCGGCAATTCTGCGCGTGGAACTACCGTGTCTTCTTCTTTGTACACGCTGTTACTTTTTACAGCCTCGCCCACTTTTCTGCGTATTTTCCATAACGCGTTTTTTTGCTCAGCACTTTCAGCAAATAAAATCTCATCACAACCATTGTTCTGCATAACAGTGCTTATGATCTCGCAATCGCCCATCAGCACATCCATATTATTGCCGTCCACTTCCACTAACAAAAGTGCCTGCCATTCAGGTTTTATTTCAAAACCAGGCTCTCCTGAATATTTTATGCTCCAATCAATGGCATCACGCTCCATAAACTCCATGGCACTTGGCGTTATACCCTGCCTGAATACCTCGCCCACAGCCTTGCAGGCCTGTTCGGCACTTGTAAAAGGAATGAGCATCAACAAATCGTGCTTCGGTAAGGGAATGAGCTTAAATACGATTTTTGTTACAATACCCAGGGTACCCTCGCTGCCTATCATGAGGTGCGTGAGGTTGTAACCGGTAGAATATTTAAGAGTATTAGCCCCAGTCCATATAACATCGCCATTTGCTAAAACAACCTGAAGGTTCAGAACATAATCGCGGGTTGTACCGTACTTAACGGCTTTAGGGCCACCGCTACTATGGGCAATGTTCCCGCCCAAACTGCAGCTACCCCAACTGGCCGGATCAGGAGGATAAAAAAGTCCTGATTTTTTTACCTCATCCTGAAAAATGTAATTGATCACCGCCGGTTCCACTGTGGCCTGCAGGTTGCGCTCATCAATTTCAATTATCTTATTAAGCTTTTCCATGCTCATGAGCACGCCACCTCTTATGGGCAAAGCGCCTCCGCTCAAACCAGTACCAGCACCCCTGGTAGTCAGGGGAATTTTATTTCCGTTGCATAGTTTCGCAATGGCGCTTACCTGCTCAACTGTCTGGGGCTTAACAACCACGTCAGCAAGGAAAACGAGATCTTCTGTTTCATCCTGGCCATATTTATTCAGCTGTTCAGGATCAGAACTGATAAACTCCTTCCCTACTATACTTTCGAGTTCTTTAAAATTTATTGACGTAATTTTGTTATAATTATCTGAAGCCATAACCTGTAAGTGGGCTCTAATTTACTAAGTTTGCAGGAAAATTAACCACATAGATACATAGAAATTTCTCTGAGAATTGCTTTATGACACCAGATCTCACCAGGAAACAACTTGATGAATTAACTTATGATGTTATTGGTGCTGCGATAGAAGTACATAAAATCATGGGGAGAGGTTTATTGGAAAGAGTATATCATGAATGCATGATAGAAGAGTTGAGGCATAGAAAAATAAATTTTCACACAGAGTTGAAGATTCCGGTTTTGTATAAAGAGAAAGAATTAAATATTGATTTAAGATGCGACCTATTTATTGAAAATTGTCTTTTAGTTGAATTAAAAGCGGTAAATGAAATGAGTACAGTGTTTGAAGCGCAGCTTCTAACCTATATGAAACTACTTAAGGCCCCAAAGGGCATTTTGATTAATTTTAACTCCTCCAACATTTTTAATGAAGGTCAAAAAACTTATGTGAATGACTATTTCAGATACTTGAAACCATGAAGTCTATGTTTCTATGTTGTTTTAATTTAAATAATCCATAAAAGAAATTAATAATTAATCGTGTTTATTAACACCCATACTCATACCCAATTGTATGACGCCAAAATTGAACTGGTGAATTTAAACATTGGTTCTACTGAAAAACCTAATTATTACTCTTACGGACTACATCCCTGGTATATTGAAAAGGAAACCTGTGAGGGGTTGCTTCATGAACTTAAAATCATAGCCCACGAAAAGCGCTGTTTGGCTATTGGTGAATGTGGTCTTGACAAATTAAGCAAGGTAGATTTCGAATTGCAGCAAGAAGTTTTTATTGAGCAGATTAAAATTGCCAACCAGATAAAAAAACCATTGATCATTCATTGCGTAAAAGCATTTAATGAACTGATCAATTGTTTGAATTTAAATGACAACAAGGTTCCGGTAATTGTGCACGGTTTTAATAACAATGAAAATATCGCCCGTGTTTTGGTGAATGAGGGTTTGTACTTTTCATTTGGTAAGGCTTTACTGGGTTATGATTCAAACGCGTCGAAGGCTATAAAAAGTGTAGGAAGAAAAAATTTCTTCCTCGAAACCGACGATGCGGATATTTCAATTAAATACATTTACAGGAAAGCGTCTGAATTACTTGGAATTGATGAGGAAATAATACAACAGCAATTGCGGATTAATTTTGAAACGGTTTTTAAAATGAAGATATGAGTTCGGGGCTATTTTACACAAAGCACACAAAGCTGTTCACAAAGAACACTATGATTTGTTTTTACCACAAAGAATACAAGGCTGCCCACAAAGAACACAAAGAGTTTTATGACGGAAAATGAAATTTCACACAAAATAATTGGTCTTGCAATTGATGTCCATAATGTTTTAGGCCCAGGTTTACTTGAGAGTGCATATAAGGAGTGTTTGTTTTATAAAATCACAAATTCAGGATTACATGTAGAGAAAGAAAAGCCTATGCCACTTGTATTTGAGAATATACGACTTGAGTGTGGCTATAGGATTGACTTATTAGTGGAAAATAAGTTCGTAATTGAATTAAAAAGTGTAGATGCACTAAACGACATACATCTGGCACAAACATTAACTTATATGAAGTTGGGAAATTATAAATTAGGAATGCTGATTAATTTTAATGTTGTAAAATTAAAAGATGGAATTAAAAGAGTAATTAACGGTACTTTATAATTTTTTACTTTGTGACTCTTTGTGTAAACCTTAGTGCTCTTTGTGGTTATTTTAAGTACTTAAGTTTTAACCACAAAGAACCTGAGGATGCTCACAATATACACAAAGTAACCAAGATCAAAAGTTAACTACATAGGCACATAGATTTCATAGATGAACAACTGTTTAAATATAAGACACGCATAGTTTTATTGTATTTGGTTGATCCTAATGTCCCTATGTGGTTTAAAAAATAAAATAATTTTGTTAAATAAATATTGAATAAAAATGGATACCAGTTGGATGGAACGCACTTCCTTATTAGTAGGGAAAAAAGGATTGGAAAAATTGAACAATGCTCACGTATTGGTTGTGGGCTTGGGTGGTGTGGGCTCTTACGCCGCCGAGGCGATTGGAAGAAGTGGTGTTGGCAAAATGACGATTATTGATGGCGACACCGTTGATCCTACAAACAGGAACCGGCAACTTCAAGCGCTCCATTCTACTCATGGAATGAATAAAGCGCAATTAATGGGCGAGCGTTTAAAACTGATTAACCCGGAAATAGAACTGAACGTTGTTGACCAGTTTAAGAACCCGGATGACATGAAAGAGTTCCTGACGCAAAAATTCTCCTACATTATTGACGCTATTGATAGCATTTCTCCCAAACTCTATTTACTGCAAACTGCTTATTACAATAATCAACGCATTATTTCAAGCATGGGAGCGGGAGGTAAAATGGATCCCACAAGAATCAGAGTGGTAGATATCGCGAAAACAGACACCTGTCCTATGGCCCAATACGTGCGTAAACGCCTGCGCTACATGAATATTTACAAGGGCATTAAAGCAGTGTACAGCGCTGAACTACCTGCTAAACATTCCATTATGAGAACCGACGGCAGCAAATATAAAAAATCGGCTTACGGCACTATTTCTTATTTACCTGCGGCCTTTGGTTTAACCTGCGCTTCGGTGGTGATACGTGATTTAGTTGGATGGAAAGAGGTGAATACAGGGAAAACGAAAAGCCAGGACTAATTTGTTGATTTGTTGATTTGATGATGTGCTGATTTGGCGATTAATAGGGCCCAGACTTAAGGTCCGAAGGACTTCAATGGAGGAACCAAGAGCCAAGACTTAAGGGAACCAAGAGCAGAGGAACCATAACATAAAAAAACCCGTCTCACTTTGAAAGACGGGTTTTAATTTTTTAAATGCCAGTTTAATCCGCTGTTGGAGTGTAATACTTGTTAAACTCGTTAATGGCGTTGGTTACTGTTTGTTTGTTAAAAGTAAACTTATCAAGGTCAGACCAAATCATAGGCTGATCTTTCATATAAGGTTTAAGATCTTTTTTATAAAACTTGGTAGAGATCTTTTCAATCTGCTTTAATTTGGCTTCGGTTTCGTCAGCGCGGGTATCCTGAATAAAATAATTTGATTCGATTGCAGGAAGGCCGTCTATTTTTCCGTTGAACCTAAATTCGAAAAAATTTATTCTTCCCGTTGCGAGGCGTTCTACGTAAATATCCTGTCCGTCATAGTTGATAAGAATAAAGTCTTTACCTTCAAAACCATATGCTTTGGCTTTTTTGGTAGTGATAGGCATCACCTTACTGCCCTTTGGGGTTTAAAATTAAATCCTTTATAAAGATCTGTTTCATCTTCAGGATTCGTTTGAACTTCACCCCAGGTTGTATCATTTTTTGAACCTACATAATAACCCTGGGCAAGCATCGGAGCCATTTTTGGGGCCTTTTTCGGCTGGCTGGCTGCAGTTAAAGCGGCACCTATAAACAATAAAGAAAACAGTTTTTTCATGTGTGGTGTATTTTTAATAAAGTGTTAACCCAAATATATTGCATACTCCTTTAAACGCAAAATTTAAAGGATTATTTTGTGATATTTATAGGTAATAAGTGTTAAGATAAGGCTATCAGACGGGTTTAGTGCCGCCCATCTGACAGACCTTTTTAAAGATTATTTTCTTTCTAATACCTCGTCTATCATGCCATAGTCTTTCGCTTCCTGGGCTATCATCCAGTAGTCGCGATCGCTATCGGCCCATACTTTTTCATACGTTTGGCCGCTATGAAAGGCAATGATATCGTATAATTCTTTTTTCAGTTTTTGAATCTCACGCGCTGTAATTTCAATATCGCTGGCCTGACCTTCGGCTCCGCCCAATGGCTGATGGATCATAATACGTGCGTGTTTTAACGCAGTACGTTTACCTTTTGCTCCGGCGCATTGCAGTACGGCGCCCATACTGGCGGCCATTCCGGTACAAATGGTTGCCACATCAGGTTTAATGATCTGCATCGTGTCATATATACCAAGGCCAGCATACACGCTGCCTCCAGGAGAATTTACATAGATCTGAATATCTTTTTTAGCATCCACACTTTCAAGAAACAAAAGCTGAGCCTGCACGATATTAGCAACCTGGTCGTTAATGCCGGTTCCAAGGAAAATAATACGATCCATCATCAAACGCGAGAAAACGTCCATTTGAGCTACGTTGAGCGAGCGTTCTTCGATGATATATGGTGTAAGAGATGACTGTATGCGGGAAGTATAACTATCGTAAGTTAAACTGTTTATGCCAGCATGCTTAGTGGCATATTTTCTAAATTCATTGTTGTCAAACATAATCTTAGGTTTTAATTATTTCAAAAGTAATTGTCAGGCCTTTTACATCAAATTCAATGCAAATTAGTTATTAACGCTAATTTGTCATACTTTTTTTAGAAAATAATCCCAAAATTGAGTAAAATCAATCAAAAACAAAGCTGCATTAACTTTTGATTGTTATTAAATAAATTGATTATGAACCCATTAGGGTATTTTTATTTACAAATTTGTAATGCACCAGTTTCTTAATCAGAATGGCAGAGGACAAATACTGCATATTAAATGGTCATTTAATTAGTATTTATGAGCCAAGTGTTTCATTCTCCAACCGCGCTTTCCGTTATGGCGACTCCTTATTTGAGAGCATCAGGGTTTGTAACAACAAAGTGATGTTTCTGCGCGATCATGTAACCCGGCTCAAGCTGGGAATGACGGTATTGCGCATGAACCTGCCGGCAGAACTTAATACGGAAAACATTAACGAGTTTATTGTACAATTGCTAAAACACAATACCCACGCGCCGCATGCAAGAGTACGCCTAACGGTTTTCAGAAATAATGGCGGATTGTATACCCCCGAGAGCAATGATATTTCTTTTCTAATAGAGAGCGAAGAACTTGAAAAACCCTATGAACTCAATCAAAGGGGCTACTGGGTGGACATTTATGCCGACATTAAGAAATCGATAAATAAACTCGCGAATATTAAAAGTGGTAACGCGCTGATGTATGTAATGGCAGGTATCGCGAAACAAAGCATGAAACTGGATGAATGTTTTTTGATCAATGAAAATGGAACAATCTGCGAAAGCATCAGTTCGAATATATTTATTGTAAAAAACGGAACCTTATACACCGCGCCTTTAACGGAGGGCTGCGTTGCGGGGATTATGCGAAAACAGATCATGAGTCTCGCTACAGAAAACCGGATACTGACTTTTGAAAGTCCAATTACCACCTACACTCTTATGAATGGCGACGAAATATTTTTAACCAACAGTATTAACGGTGTACAATGGGTTGGTCAATTCAAGGATAAATTCTACACCAATAAAATGGCCTTATTCTTCATGGATAAACTAACTCAACTGGTAACTTAATCCAAATTGTTAAGCAAATCGGCGAGTTTACGTGTCAATTCTCTTCTGCTGTATTTACTCACCGCGGTTTCGTTTGATCTTATCGTTCCACCTTCATACCAGGCCTGAATGTTTTTTTTCAAAGTGGCTTCATCGTCAAAATTACTGATAAGTCCTGTATTTGTATCCCTTAATATTTTCGCGAGATCACCGTCTATGGGCCCAATTGCCAGAATAGGAGAGCCCGAAACCATGTATTCGAAAAATTTTCCTGTTAATATTCCTTTGGCGTTTTTGGTATTGTTCACCAATAAAAGAAGCAGGTGCGAACGTTGTTGTTCTTTTATTACCTCATCGTGCGGTAAATAATCTATTTTCCTTACATAATTCGTTAAGCCATATTTTTGAATACGCTCTTTCACAACCAGGTCAATTTTGCCTACCAGTTTAATTTCGAGTTTTTTTCTGAACTCCTGGTTTTCTTTCACCATAGCGCTGAGTGTTTTCCATAACACCTCAGGGTTCCTGTCTTTAACAAGAGTTCCAATGTGCGCGATACTGAATTTTTTATCTTTTTCAGGAGAAGAATTTTTTATATCATCTTCATCAAAACCATTTGTGATCACCTTAAACTTTGAAGTATCTTCCCCACCCGACCTGGTATAAATTTCTTTTAGTTCTTCGTTCATGTTATGCCCTATGCTTAACACAACGGTAGATTCTTTTAATACACTTAATTCCTGGCGATGGTGTTTTTTATCGGCCCACCTTGTAAGCATGAGCTTTTCGTAAAAATCAATATTGGTCCAGGGATCCCTGAAATCGGCCACCCACTTAAGGTTCTTGTCGCGATGCTTTGCGATTCTTTTCAGTCCGAGTGCTATCAGGTGCATACTGTGAGGTGGGCCGCTGCTTATTACATATTCAATATTATGCTTAGAGATGTATTGACTTAGATATGCAATGCTTGGTTTTATCCAGAACCTACGGGCATCGGGAATGAAAAAATTTCCTCTGATCCAGATACTGATTTTTTCCGCTAATCCTGTTTTTTTATTTTCATTAAGAAAAGAGGCGTTTATTTTGTCTTCCTTTTTTCTTCCTATAAACCTCTTATAAAAATGATAGGGTTCCCATATTGGAGTTTTTAAAATGGTTAACCCTTCAGGAACATCTTTTTGCAGACTCTCGTCAACTACCGGTATTTCACCATTTTCGGCAGTGTACACAATGGGTTCCCAGCCGAACTCCCGCAGGTACTTCACAAATTTTAGCCAGCGCTGCACGCCAGCTCCACCGCTGGGTGGCCAGTAGTAAGTAAGAATAAGTACCTTCTTCATAAAGTAAAACTAAATTTTTTGATCTATAAAACCAAAATCAGAGGAATCGATTAAACGCCGGCGGAAATTATTGCACAAAAGTATATTCCGCGGTTATGTAATAGCCAAAACTTGTTTCATCAAGATATACTAACTCTTCATCCACTTCGAGCACCATGAGTTTATTATGCAGTTGCTTAATTCTGTAAGAAAAATTAGCGCTGCCTTTATTGAATTTCGAGTAATCCTCAAGATATCCTTTTACATTGTCAAGCTTAATGATCATTCTTTCTTTATTTTTGTATCCTGCCCCTTTGCCCTGGAAATCCCATGTTCCACTTGCTTCAAACGTATCGTTATCAATGGTTTGTTTAAACGAAAACTTGCCTTTTTTTGAAAATGAAAGAGTTAGTTCTGAGGGCCCATTGAAATTGGCACCATTATACACTTTAGATAAATCGTACGAATCGCTCTTAAACGTAAACCTATAGCTCTGCGCGTTTTGAGTCGAATCCTTAATTCCCAAAATTAATCTTCCTTGTTGCAATTTCCAGTTACCTGACACCCGAGTCTTGCGTGTTAAAAGGGTAAGGGCTGGATCATCTTCTCCTTTTCTACATGAATTGTTCACAATCAACAAGCCAGCGGTGCTCAAAAGAAAAATTGTTTTTTTAATCAGCACTTTCATGTTTATTGTGCAAATGTATAATCTGTGGAAAAATTAATATAACCATAGCCATTCGGAGCCTCGCCTAAAGAAGAAAGCGCAATTTTTTTGTTCCTCAGTTCTTTAATTTTGTACGTAAAATTTGCACTTGCCCTGTTAAAGACATGCTTTGCAAGGCTACTACTAGTTACCTGATTAATATAAAAAATAACATCTTCTTTCTTTTTTTCTTTCCCCTCTTTTGAGTTAAAAAGCCAGGTACCTCCGGCATCAAATGTATATATGCCATTCAGTTCGTGCACCGTAAAAGTTCCGTCTTTTTTAATGTTAAGACTTAAGAGGTATTTTCCGGTGTAAATTACGGGACTTCCACCAGTAGGTGTTGAATATATTTCGAAGCCCGATCCATTAAATTTGGCGGTTTCATTATAGTTTTGATAGGTAATTGACGCACTTCCGCTTTTCATTGTCCATTCGCCTGTCAGTCTGGCCTTTCGGGTTCGCAATGAAATTGCCGGGTCATCTTCCCCTTTTCTGCATGAATTGTTCACGAGTAAAAAGCTCAGAGCGCCCAACAATAAAATTGTTTTTCTAGCAACTGTCTTCATGCTTATTGTGCGAATGTATAATCTGTTGAAAAACTAATGTAACCGTAACTATTAGAAAAAACTTTGCCCGAAGATGAAACAATAATTTCTTTATTGGTGAGTTTTTTGATCTTGTAAGTAAAATTTGTACTCCATCTATTAAAGATATTATCTGCGGTACTGCCGCTATTTACCTGATTGATATAAAAAATAATATTTTCTTTCTTTTTTTCTTTTCCTATACCTGAATTAAAGGACCAGGTACCTTCAGCATCAATTATGGATTTTCCATTTAACTCGTGCATTGTAAACGTTCCGTTTTTTTTAATCTTAAGACTTAAGAGATACTTTCCGATATAAACCACTGGCGCGCCGCCAGTAAATGTTGAGTATATTTCGAAGTTAGAGCCATCGAATTTTGCGGTTTCATTATAGTTGGGGTAAGTCATTGAAGCGCTTCCATTTTTCATTGTCCATTCACCGGTAAGTCTGGCTTTTCGCGTAAGCAAAGAAATTTCAGGATCTTCATCGCCCTTTTTACAGGTTGTCATTGTAAAAACAACCATTAAAAACAACAAGGTTTTTTTAATAAAACTCATAGTTTTACTGTGATTTTGGGTTAAGAATACTTGATTTACTCAGGTATCAATTTTAAGCAAAAAAAGACATTTAACCTTGATAATTGTTAATAAATGCATTTTATTGCATAATAAGTATTTAAAAATCAATTAGTTACGTTTTATTGCAAAAGCACATTTTTATGATTATATTTGAACAATCAATAAACGAATAATTATTTAAATTCTTAATATCTCCATTACTACCACCTCTCTAGCATTCGTTTATTCTCAATTTCTTTATTGGATTAAGTAAACAACTGCTGAAAGGGTTGGAAAAATTGATTTGGTTAAGTTTTACTTAAAAAATCGTTGAAGAGGATAATGTTGTTGGGGCGTTCCCTTTTTCCCGGCACATTTAATTTAGCAATAATAAAAGGGAGTAATAAAAAATAAAAAAATGGAAAAAGGTACAGTAAAGTTTTTCAACCAAACAAAAGGTTTCGGATTCATTAAAGTTGATGGAACCGGAAAAGAAGTTTTTGTTCACGTTTCAGGGATCAAAGACGAAATCCGCGAAAATGACGCGGTTGTTTTTGAAATTCAAGAAGGCAAAAAAGGACCGAATGCCGTTAACGTTAAGTTAGCGTAATTCCTCCCGTTAATTAAATTGTTGCGATTTCTAAACCTATTTATATAGATTGTTTTGATATAAGATTAGTTGAATTATAAATTGAAAAATTAAAATCACATTCAAAATTTTAATTAACAAAAAACCGTCTGGGCTTGGCCGAGACGGTTTTTCTTTTTTAAACTGTCATGATTTCTTTTTCTTTCTGTTCAATGTGCTTATCCACTTTGATAACAAAGGTATCGGTTAATGTTTGAACCTGTGTTTCGCCGCTCTTTGCCTCATCTTCCGCGAGACCGTCCTTTTGAAGTCTTTTGATGTGCTCCATCGCTTCCTTGCGTGTTGCCCTTATTCCAACCTTAGCATCCTCTCCAAGGGTTTTGGCGGTTTTAGTGAGTTCTTTTCTGCGCTCTTCGGTTAAGGGTGGGATCATAATGCGTATGATGGTTCCGTCATTCTGGGGATTCAGACCCAGGTTAGCCGCCTGGATAGCCTTTTCTATTGGAGTAAGCATGGATTTTTCCCAGGGCTGGATCATCAGCGTACGGGCATCCTGCGTATTTACGCTTGCAGTATTACTAATGGGCACTTTACTGCCATAGTAGTCAACCAGTACATTCTCAAGCATAGAGGGGTTTGCTTTACCAGCCCTCACTTTCTGAAGTTCCATTTCAAGGTGTGAAATGGCTTTTTCCATTGAGGCTTTGGTGTTATTTAAAACTGTTTTGATGTCAGGCATAAAAAATTATTTGTACAAAATTAAAATTTAAATCTAAATACGCCGGTTTTATACTTTTTCCTTTACGGCAAGAAGCTCTTTAAGCTTTGAAACCGCCAGATCTATCTCCTGCTTTGTAGTGTATTTACTGAAACTGAATCTAACCGAGGGCCGTGACATATCAATACCAAGTCCTCTTAATACATGGCTTCCCTGTTCGCTTCCGCTACTACAGGCGCTACCACCGCTTGCCGCTATTCCCTGAATATCAAGATTAAACAGCAGCATTTCAGCGTCAGGATGATGTGGGAAACGACAATTCAAAACAGTGTACAATGATTTGTTGTGAGAGGTTTCTCCGTTAAATTCAACTCCCGGAATATTTTCCATGAGCGTTTCACGCATGTAATCTTTAAGCCCCATAATATATTTTTGATGGGCCTCCATTTCAACATTACAGATTTCAAGGGCTTTCGCCAGTCCAATTATTCCAGCCACATTTTCGGTGCCTCCGCGCATGTTTCTTTCTTGCGCTCCACCATGAATAAACGGGCTAATCTTGTGCTGATGATTAATGTATAAAAATCCTACACCTTTTGGCCCATGAAATTTATGAGCGGCGCAGGTAATAAAATGAACTTTAATATCTTTTAGATCTAATTTATAATGGCCCATTGTTTGCACCGTGTCGCTGTGAAAAATAGCGTTATACTTCTCACAAAGTTCACCCACTTCTTTAATTGGCAACAAGGTGCCAATTTCATTGTTGGCATGCATAAGTGAAACAAGGCTGCGGGGATTGTTCTTCAGAAGTTCTTCCAGATGCGCGAGATCAACGTTACCTTTTTCATCAATATTAACCCAGCTTACTTTTACTTTACCGGTTTTCTCCAGCACTTTAATTGTGTGTTCTACAGCGTGATGTTCAATCAGGCTTGAAATAACGTGGGTGATATGGTGTGTTTCTAAACACTGGCAAATAGCTGTATTGTCCGCTTCTGTTCCACCGGAGGTAAAGAAGATTTCAGCCGGAGTTACGTTCAAGAGCTTAGCTACCGCTTTACGTGCCGATTCAATTGAAGCTCTGGTTTTCCTCCCAAAAGAGTGAATAGAAGAGGGATTCCCAAAATCTTCAAGCATAAAGGGCATCATGGCCTTTAAAACTTCTTCATCGAGCTTAGTGGTGGCGGCGTTATCAAGATATACTTTCATTCCTTATACAATACGTTAAACCTGTAATTGTTCTTTAAGCCGTAAAGTTAACCAAATCATCAAAAAAAAGGAACTGTTATTTAAACAAAAAAGCGGGAGAATACTCCCGCTTTTAATGATATAAAACCTTTTTATTATTGTTTAACAACCTTTATGGTCTTGATATGATTGTCCTGTTTCAACTGTACGAAATAAATGCCTTTTACATTCTCATGAAGGTCTATTTCATTTTTGCCGGGATCCAGCTGTTGTTTTGTTACAATCTGGCCAAGAGCATTAAGAATAGTAAGATTAACACTTGCCGGCACATCAATAATAAACTGACCAGAATTTGGATTCGGATAAATGAGATACTGGTAATTAGCCGAACCATTTTGACTAAGTCCGAGACAGGCGTCCACCGTGATATTAATGAAAGCCATATTTGTACAATTAAACGAGTTTGAACCTGTTACCGTATAGCCTGTTGACACGGAAGGTGTTACTGTTATGATAGTAGTAGTTTGGGCTGTGTTCCATGTGTAGGTATTCGCTCCACCGGCTATGAGCGTGACAGGTTCTCCGAGACAAATACTGGTTGTGCTGGATGAAAGTGAAAGAGCCGGCAATGGGTTTACCTGTACTGAAACAAAGGCTGTATCGTAACAGGTACCGCTCGCTCCCACTACTGTGTAATTGGAGGCTACTGTAGGAGTTTGTGCTATGGTGTTCGTAGGTATAGTGTTATTCCATGTATAAGTACTGGCACCATTTGCGGTAAGGAAAACTGTGCCGCCCGAACAGATGGTAGTATTACCGGTAATAGTAACCGTTAAAATGTTAACCACACTCACGGTAGCAACTGCAGGAATCGCGGATACACAATTATTGGCATCGGTACCTACTACTGAATACGTGGTGGTAACACTCGGCGAAACAATGCTTGTACCGGAAGAGAAAGTATAAGTAACCGCACCACCCGGTGTAAAGGTGTAGGAGTTACCAGGACAGATAGCGCCGCTTACTAATGTAAGTGTTGGAAGCAGATTCACAGCAAGAGTGAATGATCCGACGTTAGAACAACTGTTCTGGTCTGTACCCTGCACTGTATAAACCGTGGTAACATTTGGCGTTACTGTAATAACTGTATTGGTAGAAGTTCCCCAATTGTAATTAACAGCTCCATTAGCTGTGAGAGTTGCTGGTGATCCATCGCAAACAGCTGTTGGACCACTTATGGATACCGGAGGTAAAGGATTAACAGTAACCGTCATCATTGTTGGACTGCCTGAAACACATCCTACAGAACTTGTACCAGTTACTGAATAGGCTGTGGTTGATGAAGGACTAAGTGTTACAGAACCCGCTGACGCGACACTGAAGGAAGAAGCAGCATAGGTATAACTTGACGCGCCACTTACACTGGTATTAAATACGCTACCGATACATACTGGTCCATTAGTGACTGAAACCACAGGCAAAGGGATAACCGTAACCGAAGAAGTAGCAGTATTTGATGAGATGCAACCAAGAGAGCTGGTTCCGGTAACTGCATAGTTTGTATTGGTTGCAGGTGAAACAGGGAATGAAGTTCCGTTGCCAACACCACTAACGGTATACGTCGACGCTCCTGATGGAGTTAAGGTAAATGTTTTTCCAAGGCAGACAGTACCACTGTTTACTGAAACGGTTGGCAAGGCATTTACTACTACATTTCCTGTAGCTGGCGTAGATGAAACGCAGCCTACTGAACTTGTGCCAGCTATGGTATAGCTTGTGCTAACTGAGGGAGAAACAGGGAAAGCTGTTCCGGTAGCGCCACCTGTAATAGTGTATGTGCTGGCTCCTCCCGGCGTGAAAGTATGCGTTCCTCCAAGACATATAGTACCGTTATTAGCTGTAATGGTAGGCAGACTATATACTATTACATTTCCTGTGGCCGGTATTGATGAAACGCAACCCAGGGAGCTTGTACCAGCTATAGTATAGCTTGTGCTTATTGTGGGTGAAACGGGGAACGAGGTTCCGGTGGCACCACCTGTAATTGTATAGTTACTGGCACCACCCGGAGTAAAGGTATGTACCCCACCAATGCAAATCGTACCACTGTTAGCTGTTATAGTAGGTAATGGGTTAACCAGAACACTTCCTGTTGCCGGTGCGGCTGAAACACAACCTGCAGTACTGGTACCGGCAATGGTATAAGTTGTACTGCTTGACGGAGAAACAGGGAACGAAGTTCCTGTGGCTCCTCCGGTGATAGTATAGGTATTCGCGCCGCCAGGTGTGAAAGTGTGAGTTTTACCAAGGCAAATAGTGCCATGGTTTACCGAAATTGTTGGTAAGGTGTAAACCGTTACACTTGAAACAGCAGTGTTTGAGGATACACAATTGTTTACATCTGTTCCCGTAATTGAATAATTAGTATTGGCTGTGGGCGAAACGGGGAAAGAAGTTCCACTGCCACCGCCATTAAGAGTGTAGGTTAATGCTCCTGAAGGGGTAATTATAAATGTGCCTCCTGAGCAAATAGTTCCGCTGTTTACGCCCACTACAGGCAAAGTATTTACCGCTACGCTAGCTACCGGTGTATTGCTCGACGCACAACCAAAAGAACTGGTTCCGGCCACGGTGTAAGTTGAGTTGCTGGAAGGCGAAACAACAAATGAGCCTCCCTGCGGCGTATAAGTATTTGCACCTGTTGGAGTAATGGTAAATGATTTTCCTAAACAAATAGCGCCACTGTTTACACTAATACTTGGTCTTGGATGAACAGTAATATTGCTCACACTCAGAGTTCCGGTTCCGCAAATATTAACGCCGGCAACACCATAGGTGTACGTAGCTGGAGAGGCTCCCGCAAAGCTCGCAGTAAGGTTGGTGGTTGTTCCGCCTGACACAATAGAACCGCCACTAGGAATAGTCCAAGTGTAAGAGGTAGCGTTACTTACCGAACTAATACTAAAAGTTAAATTAGCTGCGCTTGTTTCACATAAAGTGTTTGAAGAAGCGGTTATTGAACCTGGTGTAACGGGCTTTGTACACACTTCAAGCAATTGGGTATATGTAGGGAAACCGTTAGAACTGGTAAAATCAATTTTTTTAGTATAAGAAGTAGTTGAGATATTGTATTCAAAAAGGGCGCCATATGAATTAGCACCACCTTGATTAGTTACACCATACAAGAGACCGTTAGCGGCCTTAATAAGTGAGCCAAAGGGCTGACTGCCAGTACTGCCTGAAACGAAATCATATTTTTTTGTATACGTGTCGGTTGTTACGTTATATTCAAAAATTACTCCCAGCCCGTTTGCGCCACCGGATTTTGTCATACCGTATAAAATGCCCGAGCTTGTTTGCAGCATTGAACCAGTTGGATTACTGCCCACAACCGTACCTGTGGTACCGGTAAATTCCTGTTTTTTTGTATAAGAAGTTGTTCCCGGATCGTATTCGATAATCGCCCCAAAACCAGTTCCACTCGTAAGTTGCATCAGCGCATAAAGTTTTCCGTTAGAGGCTTCAACAAACGCCCCGGTAGGGCTATATCCGCTGGCAGCCGCAAGATCTACTTTTTTAGCATAGGTATTCGTGCTGGGATCAAATTCAAAAATCACTCCCTGAGCGGCCGACCCACCCTGCTTTGTCATACCGTAGAGTTTTCCATTACTTGCCTGAATAAGTGCGCCATAAGGTGCGCCGCCGGGGTTTGTTCCAGCATTGCCGGTAAAGTCTACTCTCTTTGTAATTCCATTAGTACTCGGATTATACTCAAAAAGAGTACCAACTGCACTGGTTCCTCCAGCGGATGTTACACCGTATAATATATTATTCGTTGCCTGAACCAATGAACCCATCGGAGTACTACCGTGTGTTGACGAGATAAGATCGATCTTCTTGGTATAAACGCCCGAAGTTTTGTCGTACTCAAAAATAACTCCCACGTTGTTAGTCCCTCCTACCGAAGCAAGACCATATAGTTTTCCGTTTGATGCCTGAATGAGATGACCGTTAGGAGTTCCTCCATCGGATGAATTAAGATCGACTTTTTTTACATAAGCAGCGTTGCTTATGTTATATTGAAACAGAACACCACCACTGGCAACACCGCCGTTAGAAGTAAGTCCGTACAACTTTCCGGTATTCACCTGGATCAGGGAACCGAAAGGTTGTCCGCCAACTGTGGCATTACTAACGAAGTCCGCTTTTTTAGTATATGTTGGTCCCGTAAGATCGTATTCAAAAAGGGCACCCGCGTTACTTGCACCTCCAAAGCGGGTCATACCATAAAGTTTGCCATTAGTGGCAAGTAACAGCTCACCTGTTGGATTAGCTCCATTGCCTGCTCCCGTGAGAAGATCGGTTAACTTAGTAAAGGAACTGCCGCTTAAATCGTATTCAAAAATAGTACCTCCACCCGGGGTAGTACTTCCTCCGAACGTGGCCATACCGTAAAGTTTGGAGCCTACTTTAATTAGTGAACCCTGAGGAGTTGATCCAGTGCTGGCTACCATATCATACTTTAATACGTAAGTACTGGTTGTATAATCGTACTCAAAAAGAACACCAATGTTATTAGCGCCACCCAGGCTGGTAAGGCCGTAAACTTTTGTTCCTACCACACATAGTTGCCCTAAAGGATTACTTCCGGGAAAACTTCCCGCGGTGCCTGTGAAATCAAATAACTTTGTATAACCGTTGGTTGTATAATCGTATTCGAAAAGAACACCAATATTGCTTGCGCCACCAAGTCTGGTCATACCATACAGTTTACCCCCGGCTTCAACCATGGTACCCCAGGGTTCGCGACCAATTGCTGTACCAGTGGTGCCGGTAAAATCAATCATCTTGGTATAGGTATTTGTAGAAGAGTTGTATTCGAAAATAACGCCAAATCCATTCGCTCCTCCTAATTGAGTCATTCCATAGAATTTACCGTTGGCCGCCTGCATCAGGGCTCCTTTTGGGTTAGCGCCGGTTGATGAAATAAGGTCAAATTTTCTCGAATAAGCGCTTGTAGCAGTGTCGTATTCAAATATAACCCCAACGCCATTTGCCCCACCTGTATTGGTCATACCGTAAAGCTTACCCGTGGTAGCGTGTTGGCAGAGTTTGGTATATTGGGGGTTTGATCCAGGGTATCCTATCAGATTGTACGTAGTGGCAATTCCTGTGCTGCCTGTTGGTAATCCGTAAATAGTTCCAAATCCGTTACCGCCGCTGGAGTTTAAACCCCAAATCTCTGACTGGGCTTTAACTAAATTGTTAAAACTAAATATGGCAGAAAGAGATAATGCGAGGTATAACTTCCCCATCTTCCTTGTATAAATTTTCATAGTCTTGGATAAAAATTACTTCTAACTAAATTAAGCCAAATTTTTGAATTACACAATAGGTGTAATCCGCATTGGTATACGTAACAAATTTATAAAAGTTACCGGTAAAAACACCTATAAAATCAAAGTATGATGGCAGAATCAAGGGTTGACAAGGGTTTTGCAGGTTAAGCGGCGTTAACGGTTTTAGAAAACCATAGGGGTAAATCTTGACAAAACGGGTTTTAATGAAATGTGAACTATTAGCTCAATTGAGTGTTTAGCCGGTTTAATTTAGTCTTTGATCAGCTTAATCGTTTTAGCCTGTTTGCCTTGTTTGAGCTCAAGGAAATAAATTCCCATCGCTTGTTTATTCAGATCCACCTTATTTTTTCCTTCAAAAAATTCTTCTTCTATAATAACCTGACCCAAAGAATTCGTTATTCGAACATTTATTTGGGCAGGTGTTTCTATTATGAAGTTTCCGTTTGACGGATTTGGATAAACGTTTATGCGCAAATCTGAACTTCCTTTGGATTTAATTCCCAGACACTCGTCAACATTTTGTGTAACAACCGTTTTAGCGGTGCAGCCATTTCCATCGGTACCTACAACTGTATAACTTGTGGTGGCAGAAAGGTTAACAACAATCATTGACGTTGTATCTCCCGTGTTCCATAAAAACGAATTCGCTCCACCGGCGGTGATTGTTACTGATTCTCCCGAGCAGATAACCGACGCTGTAGAAGTAACGGAAAGAGACGGAAGAGCATTTACAGTTACTGAAACATATGCGGTATCCTTACAGGTACCACTGGCTCCTACAACCGAATAGGTGGTATTTGCTATTGGAGTTGTTATAATTGAGCTTGTATTCTCGTTTGTGCTCCACTCATAACCGTTAGCTCCCGCAACAGAAAGTGTGGCGGCGCCACCAGCGCAAATCACTGTATTGCCGCTAACAGATATAGAAATATTATTTACTACCGTAATAGTTGTAACTGCAGGCATTGCTGAAATACATCCATTGGCGTCAACACCTATTACAGAGTAGCTTGTAGTAACGGAAGGGCTAACCACACTTGATCCGGAAGAATAGGTGTATGTGAGCGCCCCTGTTGGCACGATAGTAAAATTGCTTAAAGGACAAACGGTGCCTGAATTAAGACTTATTGTTGGCAAAGGATTCACCACCATTTGCAGGGTACCGGTATTTGTACAATTATGCCCGTCAGCTCCCGTTACAGTATAAATAGTACTGGCAACCGGAATCACGCTGATAGTTTGTCCGGTTAGATTATTGCTCCATGTAAATGTATTTGCCCCTACGGCTGTAAGATTCGAACTTTGTCCTGAGCAAACCACAGAGTTACCAATGATGGCGACACTTGGAAGCTGATTTACTACAACGTTAGCAAATGTAACATTCGAAGCGCATCCCATTGAGTTTGTTCCTATAACGGAATAGGATGTTGTAACGAGTGGGCTAACGGTAAACGATGAACCGGAAATTGTGTAATTGGATGCTCCTGTAGGAACAATTGTAAATACTTTACCGGTACAAATGGTTCCATTATTAACCGATACAACAGGATTTGAAATAATTGTTATGTTCGCTACGGCGGCATTAGCAGAAACACAGCCAACGGAGCTGGTACCTGTTACGGAATAGGTAGAGTTAACAAACGGAATGACCGTAGAAGATCCATTTGAAAATGTATATGTGGAGGCGCCTGAGGGTACCATTGTAAATGTTTTACCGTCGCATACTGTTCCGCTGTTCACACTGATTGTTGGCAAGGGAACTACGCTTACTGTGAGGACACCTGTGTTAGAAGACAGACATCCCGCGGAACTGGTTCCTATTACTGAATAGGTGGTATTCGCGTTTGGTGAAACCATAGAGGTAACAGTACCTGAAGAAGTTGATATACTAAATGTTGAAACTCCTCCGGGAACAATTGTGAATATGCTTCCTGCGCAAACAGTACCATTGGAAACGGTAACAATGGGCAGGGAGTTAACGGTGACATTGGCCACGGCTGGCGAAGCTGAAACGCAACCCAATATGTTGGTGCCGGTTACCGAGTAGCTGTTATTGCCGGATGGAGCAACAGTTGACGCTCCGGAAGAGAAAGTATAGGTATTAGCGCCACTAGGAACCATTGTAAACACTCCGCCCGCACATATTGATCCGCTGTTTACAGTAATAACCGGAGAGGCGTTTATTATTACATTACATACCGCAGAACTGGTTGAAACGCAGCCAAGAGAGCTTGTTCCACTTACAAAATAGGTAGTATTGACAGACGGTGCCACGGTATTCGAACCGCTTGAATATGTATAGGTAGAGGCTCCGCTCGGAACCATTGTAAACACTTTGCCAGCGCAGATAGCTCCACTATTAACAGTAATAACAGGCGCGTAACCAACGGTTATTAAACGGGAAACAGAATTAGAACATCCTGTTGCACTTATTGTTCCTGACACAGCGTAGGTTGTACTTACAGTCGGGCTAATAGTGATATTGGTTGCGGTAGATCCTGTACTCCATGAATACGTATTGGCGCCAGTTACCGTTTGGGTTATAGAAGATCCGTTACAAACTGCTGTAGAGCCTGTAACGCTAAGTGATGGCAACGGATTTACCGTCATCGCCGATACAGCTGTATTTCCGATGCATCCCGCGCTGCTGATACCAGTTACCGAATAGTTAGTACTAACGGTTGGCGCTATTACGGCTGATCCACCGGTTATGGTATAACCAAGAGCACCCGAAGGAGTTAAGGTAAACGGAGTCCCCGCGCAAATGATACCACTATTAACAGTAACCGTAGGTGTGGGGTAAACCGTAATATTGGCCGTAGCTGACGAAGCCGAAACGCAACCAAGGGAGCTGGTACCGGTTACAAAATAATTGGTAGTAGTTGACGGTGAAACTATATTTGATCCTCCGGAATAGGTATAAGTTGAGGCTCCGCTCGGAGTGAGAGTAAATGCCTGTCCGCTGCAAACACTTCCACTGTTAACGCTTATAACAGGCGGTGTGTTAACTACAATAGTTCTGGTTACCTGACTGCTTGAACAACCCGACGCGGTACTGGTACCTATAACACCAAATGTAGAAGTGCCCGCAGGAGTAAGAGTTTCAGTGCTAGCTATAGATCCGCTGCTCCACGAATATGTATTTGCACCACTCGCTGTGTACACTACCGAGTTGCCGAGACACACTGATGTATTACCTGAAACAGCTACTGTTGGGGCCGGAACAGCATTTACCTGCTGGGTAGCTGTATTGGTACAGCCGTATATGTTAGCACCGGTTACGGTATAAATTTGGGTGGATGAAACGGTGAACGGAACATTGTTCGTGATTCCGCCTGACCATGTGTATGTGGTAGCGCCGTAAGCCACTAAATTTAAAGTGGAATTCTGACACGCTGTTATAGCGGCCGGAGTTTTGTTCTGATATCTGAATGTGAGGTTAGCGTTGTATATAAAACCCTGCCATCCGGGATATCCGGCAAAATACATTTGAAAAAGATTAGTGCCACCATATACATAGTTCGAAAATGGATTGGTATTGCCAATGCTAAATGATTGAACGTAATGTAAAAATTGCGCGAGCCCTACCCTCGTTCCTGCCACATACATATCCGCCCACCAGCCTGATCCGCCCCAGCCTTGGTCCACACCGTCACAGGTAAGATCTACTCCTGTAATAATACCTCCGCTAGGTATCGGATCAACAAAAGAATAGTTCCATGGACTCCAATTACTCACTATTGTTTGTCCGTTACCCATATACTGATTCACTGTAAATTGTACGGGACCTGTTGTTACCACAGGATAAATACTATTAGAGGTGACAACAACAGGAGTTCTAACGATACTTGTTCCACAGGTATTGGTTGACTCGGCATAATACGTATAGCTTGCAGTTGTAACTGTTCCGCTGCTTAGGGAAGGCGTGACGTAAGATGTACCTGTAATAAGTGCGGTTGTGCCGGTTAATGAAGAATACCATTTTACCGTATTTGTATTGCTGACAGCAGTTAGGGTTGTAGTACTACCGGTACAGATATTTTGCGATCCCCAGGTGCCCACATATACAGGCGCTGCCGGCAAACAAGGATTCATTTTCCAAAGATCGTTGAGTATACTATAATTGCCCCACATATCGTAACCCTGGCCACCGAAAAGCCAAATATTGCCGGAGTTGTCCTTCCAGTTCATTGCTATGTATCTCGAGCCCGGATCGTTTGATGTTGCAGGAGTACCGAGTGTGCCATAATTACCCACAACTTCATAAGATACGCCTCTTATCCAGGCCCAATTATTTGTGGAAACATCATATTTCCACATATCGTTCAGGTTCCATGTTGAAGTAGTATTAGTTGATACACCATAACCACCGAAGATGTATAAATTACCTGATGCATCAGACCATGCGTTCATGGTGTTCCTTGCTCCTGGAGTGTTAGAGGATGAGAAAACGGTTTGAGTTCCAAAAACAGAACTTTGATTCACAACATTTGATCCCTTCATCCATGTCCATTGTGAAGTAGACGTGTTGAGCTTCCAAACATCATTTAAATACCCACCGCCATTTGAAGCATAACCATACCCACCAAAAAGCCATAGATTTCCACTGTTATCTTTCCAGGCGGCGGAAGAATTGCGACCTCCCGGGTTATTAGTACCGCTGGGAGTGCCTTGTACACCGTATGATGGGAGTTGATCAATTAAGTTAGTTCCATTAAACCAGGTCCATGTATTTAAAGAAGGGTCATACTTCCAGGCATCATTAAGATATCCTTCAGTTCCTCCGCTCGCGGGCAAACCGTAACCGCCATAAATCCAAAGATAGCCACTATTATCCTTCCACGATATAACATTTCTGCGGGCGCCCGGAGTATTAGTAGAAGAGGCAACTCCCTGAGTACCATAAATACCATTCTGGAAAATTGAACTCGAACCGTTCATCCAGGTCCACTGATTGGTTGAAGTGTTGTACCTCCACAAATCGTTAATGTCTTGAATGTTTCCTGACGCGTCGTATCCATAACCACCAAACATCCACAAATAACCACTATTATCGGTCCACGTAACAGCGTAACCCCTTGATCCCGGTAAATTTGATGAACTGGGAGAACCAATGGTGCCGTAATTACCCCATTGGTTTACCGCATTAAAACCACCCATCCAGGTCCACTGACTTGTAGATGGATTCCATTTCCACATGTCATTTAAAAACCCATAAGTGGAGGAAGAAAAACCTTCACCACCAAATAACCAAAGGTTCCCGCTGGCATCGGTCCATGTCATGCCTCCATGTCGGGCACCAGGCAAGTTCGACGATGCGGCGACTCCCTGAGACCCATAATTTCCATAAGTGTTTATAACACTTGCGCCATTCACCCAGGTCCACTCCTGAGAAAACCCGGGAAGTGTAAAAAATAACAAAAGGCCAATAAGAATGGCCCTCGCGCGTAAATTTTTAATCATGTTTAATTATATAATGTTATTAACGAATTTGTGTGTCAACTGTGAGAACAAGTGATGTAAATATAGGAAAAAATGCCTTAGACAATTTGCATTCTTTAACATTCTAAATCCTTTTAGCAAGCGATAAAATAAGAAAGGCGTCTCCAATGTTTACCGCATAAAACAAAAAGAGCAGTTGAAATTTCAACTGCTCTTTTAACTAGTTTGATTATTTATTTGATTAGTTCTTTACCACCTTCAGGGTTTTTATTTCCTGACCCTGTTTTAGTTGAACAAAATAAATACCTTTTGGCTGAGTGCTAAGAGATACTGAATTATCTCCCTGCGTAAGGTTTGCCGAGAAAACAACCTGTCCGATTCCGTTAAGAATCTTCACAGAAGTTTCATTAGCAGCAGTGATTGTGAAATCACCGTTGTTTGGATTCGGATAAACAGATACGTTAATAACGTTATTAGCTATTTTTTCTAAACCAACACAATCGCTCACTGATTGGGTAACTACAGCGCTGCTTGTGCAGGAATTCGCGTCGGTACCGGTAACCGTGTAAGTAGTGTTTGTAGTAGGGTTAACAACTAATAAACTGGTTGTAGAAGAACCACCTACCCATTGGTACGAGCTGGCTCCCTGAGCAGTTAACGTTGCAGTTTCACCACTACAGATTAGTGTTGAAGAGCTTGTAGCGTTAACAGAAGGAAGAGCATTTACAGAAACGGAAACAACAGTTGTGTTAGAACAATTTGAACTTGTTCCTGTAACGGTATAAGAAGTAAGACCTGTTGGGCTCACGGCAATAACACTTCCTGAAGCATTAGTGCTCCATGAGTAAGTAACCGCTCCGCTAGCTGTTAAACTTGTTGTTTGTCCATTACAAATAGTAGTATTACCGGTTACTGAAATGGTTAAAGCGTTAACAACACTTACGGTAGCTACTGCATCTGCTGACATACAACCGTTAGCATCAATACCTGCTACTGAATAAGCGGTAGTTGAAACTGGAGTAACCACTGGTGATCCACTTGAGTAAATATAGGTTAAAGCACCTGATGGTGTTAATGTAAATGAACCGCCCGGGCAAATTGCTCCGCCATTAACGGTTACGGTTGGCAACGGATTCACTACTATTAATTGTGTGGCCATATTTTGACAACCATTGGCGTTGGTTCCAATCACAGAATAAGAAGTATTTGCTAATGGAGAAACAACAATGGAAGTAACTGTTGAAGTTGTATTCCATACGTACGAATTAGCTCCGGAAACTGTTAATGTTGCATTATCTCCGCTGCAAATAGCTGTGTTGCTTGTAATAGTAAGCGCCGGTAAAGAATAAACTGTTATTGTCGCAACAGCGGTATTAGATGAAGGACATCCGTTAGAAGCTACACCAGTTACAGAATATGAAGTTGTAACAGACGGATTTACTGTTTGTGATCCATTTGAATATACATAAGTCGCGGCTCCGCTGGCTGTCATAGTATAAACGCCGCCCTGGCAAATTGTGCCGCTTGTAACGCTTACAACAGGTAACGCAACAACGGTAACGTTAGAAATTGCCACATTTGAAGACATACATCCCTGAGTGCTGATACCAGTTACAGAGAATGAAGCGTCGCTTGACGGGCTAACCGTTGCGGCACCACTTGAATATATATACGCGTTAGCGCCTGAAGGAACCATTGTAAAAGTAGCTCCTGAGCACATTGTGCCACTATTTACTGTTACAACTGGCAAAGCGAAAACTGTTACTGACGAAACAACAGGATTAGATACACAACCCATCGCGTCAGTGCCGGTTACTGTGTAGCTTGCATTAGATGTTGGAGCAACAGTGTTAGAACCGTTTGAATAAATATAAGTTAAAGCGCCAGCAGGATTCATGGTAAACATGTCGCCTGAACAAATAGTTCCGCTATTAACTGAAACTACCGGCAACGCTGATACTGTTACGTCTGAAATAACAGGTAACGATACGCAATTGTTAGCGTCGCTACCAGTAACGGTATAGGAAGTATTAGTTACAGGACTAACAACATCTGATCCACTGCTGTAAATATAAGATATAGCGCCGTTTGGAATAATAGTAAATGAAGAACCCGCACAGATCGTTCCGCTGTTTACGCTTATCACTGGTAAAGCTAAAACCGTAACGTCAGATACCGCTGATGCCGAACAACCGTTTACATCTGTTCCGGTTACTGTGTAAGTTGTGTTAACCGAGGGTGAAACTGTTTGGCTGCCGCTTGAGTAAGCGTATGTATTAGCGCCAGATGCAGTGATTGTGAAAACACTTCCTGAACAGATCGATCCGTTGTTTGCTGCTACAGTTGGCAAAGGATTTACCGCAATAGCCCTGGTAACATCGTTAGAACAACCTGTTGCTGTATTAGTACCAACCACTGAGTAAGTTGTATTTGAAGAAGGGCTATCAGTAATGATATCCGTGCTGGATCCCGAACCACCTGTCCAGGTATAAATATCAGCGCCGCTCACTGTTAGCGTAACGGCGGAACCAATACAAACCGCGGTTGGTCCTGATACAGAAATTACCGGCAGACTGTTAACCGTTACCGTTTGTGTAGTAGAGTTCACACATCCATTTGCATCTGTTCCTGTTACTGTATATACAGCACTGGTTGTTGGTGCAAAGGAAACTCCATCACTCACGCCACCTGTCCAGGTATAAGTAGAGGCACCTGAGCCATTAAGTGTAACTGAGCCACCTGCGCAAACATCAACGGGAGATCCCACTGTAATGCCTGGAAGTCCATTAACCGATATTGTCGCCGTATAAGGCATGCTTGGTCCGATACTGTTCGTCGCCTCCAGGGTAATGTTGTAAATACCCGCGGCGGTAAAAGTTGCTGAAGGATGTTGAAGTGTAGACGTTCCAGCGGCCGTTCCTTCAATGGTGTAAGACCAGGCCGTTGGCGAATCGGTTGAAACATCTGTGATCTGAACTGATTCACCAACGCAAACCGTTGATTGACTGAGAGAAAATCCCGCGGTAGGTACCTGGGCGGAAACTTTCGTCGTGAAGATAAGGCTGAGAGCGCTTATCCCTAACATGAGTACATTGTTTTTCATCTTTTTCATTTTTGTTTTTGGTTTTGGGTTTTTTATTTGTCGTTTTTGTTTTATTGTTTTCATGGTTTAGACTTTATTGACACGCAAAAGTTTAATACAAGCCAACTGCTCGTGTAGCGGGCAAGAATTTGTTTCAATAAAGTTTTTGATTGCTTTGGGCGACTTTGGGTAAGTGCTTGAAGTTTCAGTTCATAGTTCTATATCATAGTTCTTTTTTAGGGTTCGGTTTTGTTTGTTACATTTTCTATGCCAAAATTAATCGAATCTTTTTTTGTTGCGCAATTCTTGACTAATCCAACTCTTACATTCACTCATTCGGCACGAAAACAAATTAATTTTTAATTATTTCTTTAATATCTGATATTATTTTTTTCGCGAGGTTGTCAGCAGTTGTTTCTGTCTGGCTCTCACTATAAATTCTAATAATTGGTTCTGTATTACTTTTTCTTAGATGAACCCACTCCTTGCCAAATTCAATCTTTAATCCGTCAATAGAGTTTACTAGTTGGTTCTTATACTTCTTCTGCATTTCCAAAAGAACCTTATCCACATTTATTTGTGGGGTAAGCTCGATTTTATTTTTAGAAATATAATAATTAGGATAAGACGCACGAAGCATAGAAGCTGGCTTGGCAAACTTGGCGAGATGAGTTAAGAAAACCGCAATCCCCACTAACGCGTCGCGGCCATAATGCAACTCTGGCAATATTATTCCGCCGTTTCCTTCCCCACCAATAACAGCCTTTGTTTCTTTCATCATGTTTACCACGTTCACCTCACCTACCGCTGAAGCAGAATATTTTGCTCCGTGTTTCTCTGTTACATCTCTTAGCGCGCGTGTACTTGAAAGATTACTTACGGTATTGCCTTTTTTATGTTTTAATATATAATCGGCAACAGCCACCAATGTATATTCTTCACCAAACATTTCTCCATCTTCACACACAAAAGCCAGGCGGTCAACATCCGGATCAACACTGATTCCTAAATGAGCTTTTTGTTTTTTTACTGTATTGCTGAGATCTGTGAGATGTTCGGGAAGCGGTTCAGGATTATGGGCGAAATCACCTGTAGGTTCTCCATGAATAACATGAATTTTTTTCACACCAAGTTTTTCAAGCAGAGCGGGAACTGCTATACTTCCGCTAGAATTAATAGCATCGAGAACTATTGAAAAATTGGCTTTAGCAATCGCGTTAACTTCCACATAAGGCAGATCGATAATCTTCTGAATATGCGTGCTTAGAAAATCTTTATTTATTGAATACTTGCCCAACTTGCCTACTTCGGCATAAGTAAAATTGGCAGACTGGGCAATTTTAAGAATTTCCTGCCCGTCTTTTTCACTTATAAATTCTCCCTTTTCGTTTAGCAATTTAAGCGCATTCCACTGTTTAGGATTATGACTTGCTGTAAGAATAATTCCTCCGTGAGCTTTTAGCTCGGTTACGGCCATTTCAACTGTAGGTGTTGTACTCAGTTCCAGGTCAATAACGTTAATGCCCATGCCAATGAGCGTTCCGCTTACAATATTTGAAATCATTTGACCGCTCAAACGCGCATCACGACCAATAACAACGGTATTCACCTTTGACTTTACATTATTTTTCAAGATCCAGGCACCGTATGCTGAAGCATACTTTACAGCGTCCAATGGCGTCAAACCCTCATCTGGCTTACCTCCTATGGTTCCTCTGATACCTGATATACTTTTGATTAAAGTCACTTTTATGTTTTTACGGGCGCAAAGATATACATAATTTGCACCAAATTTGAGGCAATAATATTAACAACCGTCCGTTCTAAACGGAAAATTGATACTTTTGAAGATAAGTGTGTAACTTTATTCGTAATCGTTTTCAGCTTATGCGATACAGACTTTTCCTGGTTATTTTTTTTACATTTTTTATCAAAAAATTAATTTGCGCTAGCGAAATATCTGACAAAAGTCAAACTTTTTGCTACATCTCACGCGGCTTTATAGTTAATGAAAACCTGCAACTGATTAACGAAACCGGAATTATTTTTGAAGAAAACAACCGCCCAAGTCCACTTCTTCGTTTGTTTCACACCAAACGAAAAAAAAATCAAAAGATAACAGCGGCGGTTTTAGCTTTTCCTTTTCCTTTTGGTATTGTTGGATTACACAGAATTTATCTCGGTTGCGCGCCTTATGTACCGGTGGTATATATTGCCAGTCTTGGCGGAGCATTTGGCTTTTTGCCATTTATTGATTTTTGGGTTCTTTTGTTGGATAAAAACACCGAATCTTACATCAATAATAAAAAGGTGTTTATGTGGGTGAATTAACCCGGTTAGTTTATGTGCGGAATTTCAGGAATAGTATTAAAAGAACCGGGAACGGTATCCCTTAACGAAAAAATTATTCTGATGAACCAGGCCCTGAGCCACAGAGGGCCAGACGGCGAAGGTTTTATTGTAGCGGACTCCTCGGTCGTAATTCCTTATTTTAATTTTGTTCAGCAGCATTATACCCGTAATGATCTGACTTATATTCCAAAAAACATTATTCCAAAAGAAAACAACGGTGCTTTTCTTGCTTTCGGTCACAGACGTTTATCAATCATTGATTTGAGTGATACCGGGCATCAACCCATGTACGAACCTGAAGGAAAAACATGGATTACCTATAATGGAGAAATCTATAATTATATAGAACTACGGGAAGAACTAAAAAAACTCGGACACATTTTTATTTCTGAGAGTGATACGGAAGTAATTCTTAAGGCGTATAAAGAATGGGGATTTGAATGCGTAAAGCGTTTTAACGGCATGTGGGCTTTTTGCATTTACGACACCACAAAAAAAATTTGTTTCGCCTCACGCGACAGATTTGGAGTGAAACCATTTTACTACGTAAACACTAACGGTGTGTTTGCCTTTGCAAGCGAACAAAAAGCGTTTATCAAATCAGGTATAGTTACTACTCGCATCAATCAAAAAGCGCTTCATGATTACCTTGTAAATGGGTTGATGGAAAACGAAGGTTCTAATTTTTTTGAAGGCATCACAGAACTTTGGCCGGGAAATAATCTGGTCTACGATCTCACAACAAAAAGTCTTACACTTCACTCCTATTTCCATTTAAGTGAATGTATTCATCTTAATAATGATCAATTAAGTGAAAAAGAACTGACTGAGAGAATAAACCATACGCTTGAAACGGCCATCGCGCTTAGGTTAAGAAGCGATGTTGAAGTTGGAACCTGCCTAAGCGGTGGGATTGACAGTAGTGTATTGGCCGTTACCATTTATTCACTTACACGAAAACCATTGTATTGTTTTACTTCTGTATTCAGAGGCAAAAACATTAATGAAGAACGCTTTGCCGACCTTGTTAGCTCTGGAATAAATGCCAGACATTATAAGATTGAACCCACACTTGATGGATTTGCGAATGAGGCAGATAAGCTTATTTACTCGCAGGATGTTCCGATTTGGAGCACCAGCACCTACGCGCAGTATAAAGTAATGGAACTTGCAAAGCAACATAATATTAAAGTAGTTCTTGATGGACAGGGCGCTGATGAACTTTTTGGAGGATACCATCATCATTTCGCCGTGAAATGGAATAATTTGATAGCAAGAGGAAATTATCTGCAAGCAATTAAAGATATAAGCGTTTCAGGTAAAACTATTCCATCACCATTTTTATTTTATATGAAGGAGCGAGTGAAGTACAGAAATAATTTAAATAAAAACCGCTTACCTTTATTTTTCACGAAGCAGTTTATTGAAAGCCATGAAATAAAAAAACCAATCCGTTATTTTAAAGATGTAAACCTTCAGTTGCAAGACGATATTTATGAAACGCGTTTAAAAGCCTTTTTAAAATGTGAAGACCGTTGCGGTATGTGGCATAGTGTGGAAAGCCGGACACCATTTAGTGACGATATTGACCTTATAAAACTGATGTTTTCTTTTAATGGAAACAAGAAGATTAAAAATGGCGTTTCAAAGTACTTATTGCGCGAAGCAATGAAGAAAAAATTACCAAATGAAATTTACAACCGGCACGATAAAAGAGGTTTTGAAACACCAATGAAACAATGGGTATTACAACTTGCGCCGCAAATGATGGGTGAAATAAAGAAGGCCGGGTTTGATTTTGTAAACTACAAAGATCTGGAAAAAATAAATTTTTCTAACACATACAATTACCAGCTTCTGTTTAAGTTATTTGTTTTATGCAGGTGGCAAAAAGTTTTTAATGCCTGAGGCGGATTAGAACAATCGCACTTGTACACCAACGGCAACACCAATACCGTTACCTTTCCATTGACTTAAGAGAAACTTGTCAAATTCCTGCGCGTTGGATTTTAGATCCTGATACCAAACAAATGGTAGGTAGGTTTTTAAGTTGAAGCCAAAACGTCCCAAATACACACGAGGGTTTAAATAGACTGAGAAAAAACCTCCATTTCCAGAGATGAGCGTATGATCCAGATCTTCCATTCTGACATTAAATCCTGAAACACCAAATTCAGACCCAAGGATAATATCTAATTTTTTACGGACTACGGGATGTATGTTTATCATAAACAGCAGGTCGGTAGAAGTAATATCTGTATTTTTCTCGGTTACCGCGTCTACATCCGAAAAAAACTGATTGGCTTTTCCTCTTAATCCAATACCCACACGCTTTCCCAAACCAATCTCCACTCCAAGAGATACATTAGCATTACCTGCTTTACTTAACACAACGGTATCTCCATTAAAGGAAAGCCTGTTTGTTTTGTAATTAAGGGTTGTGTTATAAAATTCAATCCCGGTATTAAGATCGAATACTACCGCCCTTTTATGGAAAGACTGGGCATTAATACCAAGTGATGTAAAAAACAGAAAGCTTATTAATCCTATTTTTCTCATTCTTTCTGGTGGCAGCAATTATTATGCCATTTGGTTTATTTACCGGTTACCTTAAACTCTGTTCGCCTGTTTTTCGCTTTATTTTCAGGGGTGTCATTAGGTACTTTAGGTTGTGTGTCACCGTAACCCTTATATTGAAGCCTTGAAATGTCTATCTTAGCCGTATTAACCAGGTAATCGAAAACGGCCTTTGCCCTGTTAGAAGATAAAACAAGATTGGCTTTTTTATCACCGGTGTTATCAGTATGACCCCCTAATTCCACTTTCAAGCTTCCATTTTTGGTTAAGAAGGCGGCAAGTTTATCTAACTCTGCTTTACTTTCAGATTTAAGATCCCATTTATTAACATCAAAAAATATGTTCTTTAATTCTACAATGCTTCCAATGTCAATCGGCTCAAGCGGGATATTAAGTTCAAATGGTTTATTAAAGTCCGCTTCAACATCTTTGAGACTAAAATTATCACTGTAAAATAAATAACCTTCTTTATTTACGTTTACAAGATAATTTTTGCCGGCATTAAGAGTAGTGAGAAATTCACCATTCTTTTGCGAATAAGCACGGGCCACTTGTTTTTGTGTTTCAAGATCAACCAGTTCAAAGTTCGCTTCAAGTGGTTCTTTCGTTTTCGCGTTAAATACTTTTCCTTTCACATAGGTAATCTTTTCAGGCTTCATGCCTTCAGGAACTTCAAACTGGTATATATCCAATTCTCCGAAGCCACCTTCCCTGTCGGAAGCAAAATATGCCAGCCTGCCGCTTGGCGCTACCAGCAAACTGTTTTCATCTTTATTGGTATTAATAGGAGAACCCAGGTTTACAGGATTTCCCCAGCTTCCATCCGGTGTTCTTTTCGACATAAAGATGTCCGCCCCGCCCATACCTACATGACCTTCACTTGAAAAATACAAAGTTTGATTGTCTGGATGTATAAAAACCGATTGTTCATCTTTTTTTGTATTGATATTATCAGGAAGTCTGGCCGCGGTTGAAAATCTACCATCGGGTCCTAAAACAGAATAATAAATATCTATCCCTGAAACCTGGTGGTTTCTTTGAATTATTCCCCTCACAAAGTATAAGGTTCTGCCATCGCTGCTAAAACTCGGCTGACTTTCCCATTGCGAGCTGTTAATTTCCGTTCCCAGGTTCACCGGCTTTGTCCATTTTCCGTTTATTTTTTGAGTGTAAAAAATATCGCAGCTTCCGTAGCCTTGCGCGAGTCCACCCAAATAACGCCCATCGATTTCAGGCGAAACGGTGATGAACATATAATTTCCATCTGCCGATATGCTGGGGGCGCCCTCATTTCCACCGCTGCTTAATTCTATAATAGGTCTTGATCCCGTCCAGTTTCCATCTTTATCCGCTTTAGAAAGAAAAAGATCTTCCTGGTACATAGGTCCGCCCTCGGGTAATCTCCTGGTGTATAAAAAGTAATTTTCATCTGCCGTCATGGTAGGAAAGTATTCACTGTTTGGGGAGTTAATCTCCGGTCCCGCGTTTTTAAACTGCACATTTTTAGGGTTCTTCTTTGCGTTAACGGCAAAATCAATACATTTCAGTTTAAATTCCGCCTCTTCTTTAGTATCGGGATTAATCCGCTGGAATTTTAAAAACTGGCTGTAATGCAGCTTAGCGTTTTCAAATTCATCCAGTTGAAATTCGGTTTGAGCAAGGGTAAAATAATTCTCTACATAGTAGTTCGGCGCTATCTCAATTGCTTTTTTCATATGCTCTGCGCTTTCTTTGAGACGTTTTTGCTCGAGATAAATAATAGCCAGAATTACATGGGGCTCCATGAATTTCTTGTCCTTATCAATAGCTCTTAAAAGCAGATCCTCCGCTCTTTGATCCTGTCTGCTATCATAATAACGTTTGCCCTCCATGTAATATTTTTTCGCTTTGGGGTCAGTAGTTGTAAATTGACCCGGCATTAAAACATCCTGCGTAAAACCGCGGAGGTAAGTCAGAACTAAAATGATAAGAAGACTAAACTTGCTTATTTTACTTTGCATTAATTTAAATTTTGTAATAAATATAAGTATTTAACCAGAAGAAGCCTGTGAGGGGTTCCTATAAACCGATCCAGCTCTTCAAGGTTAATTTTTGTTTATCTGATATCTCTTTCATCAGCGAGATTTGATTCTTGCGTACAATCTTCACCTTCTTCGCCACGGCGCTTAAAGTTTTCACTTTGTATTTCCCCTTTCTCATTTTTGGGCGGTAGATTTCTATAGTGACTTTATCACCCTCTCTTAAATTGCCGTAATAATCGCCAATCATTTCTTTTACTTTTTCAAGTTTTATTTCCTGGCCATTGAGTTTGCTTAATTCATCTCCTTTTTTATAACCCAGCTCTTTGCCAAATTCATCAAGATCACGTATTCCTTCAACAAACAATCGTTTGGTTTCATCATTGTAATTGAGATCGGGATTACCAAGTGAAAATTCATACACAACCTCTTCTTTAAGAAATTCAATACCGATTCTTCCTAATATATCTGCCATTGGAAGCGGCACTCCACCTCCAACATGTTTGCGAAGAAAAGTTCCAACTTCGGGATAAGTAAATTTTTCAATATCATTAAAAAGATCCGCATCATTGAATGAGCGGTTCTTACCATACTTTGTAGCGAGATCTTTCATCAAATTTTGAGTTCCATACTTTCCTCCGCTTATATCTCTCAAGAGAATATCCAGACACATGCCAATTACAGCTCCTTTTTCATATACATTAGCATATTGGGTATGAATTTTAGTTTCAAGCACATGCTTACTCATGTAAGTGAAACTCATGGTATCGTTATACGTATCTATACTTGACTGATATTTTTGCATCATGGTATTCATAAACTGGTTAATATCAATCAAACCCGCTTTTACCTGTGCATGATGAGCGGCATATTCAGTCATACCCTCATATAGCCAGAGATGCTCACTCATTTTCGGATCATTAAAATCAAATTCACCGATTTCTTTCGCGTGAATGTTGAGTGGAGTAACAATATGAAAAAATTCGTGCGCGGAAACATCACGCAACTGTTGCTGTAATGATAAACTATCAAATTCAGGCATCACATAAAATGAGGAGTAAGAATGTTCCAGAGCCCCGCTGGCACCGGACAAGGTTGGCTTATCGGTAAAATAAAATAAAAACGCGTATTTATTTACCGGAAGTTCTCCGCCAAGATAATCACGCTGAGCCATTAATAACTCTTTTAATGTAGAAGAAATAAACCCTGCCGTAATCTGGTTATTAGGCGAATAACTTGCCACAAGCACGTTGGTGTTGCCCACTCTCACGGTAGAAGTATCGGGTTTAAAATACATAATGGGAGAATCTACCAGGTCATGGTAATCAAAAACAGAGATTACATCTTTCGTTGGAGCAATTTTGATATCAGAAAGCCCTGTTGCGGGATAAAAATCTTTTGGCTTTTCAAACTCAATCGTAAAATTGCGGTTTGTGTAGCCCTTAATGTATCCGAACATACTGTGAGTATTGATCGAAAAATTTTTATTCTCTTCAAAATTTGTACCTCCGGGTTCAAACACTACTCTTTCTTTTGTGCCGGGAAGATCAGTTTTATCAAACGTATCATCTACATCATAGCTTATTTTATCTATTTTAGACGCGGGTGATAGTTTATATGTATTTACATTCACTTTGGTAACTTTAATTGCAACACCGCTCTTACCCGTTACTTTAAAGTTAGAAATGAATCTTCCGAAATCATATACTTCGTATGTACCGGGCACCATGGCCGGAAACATGAATTCTATTTCCTCCGAGGCCACGTCGGGAGGAGTGAGAACAACATTCACTTTGTCATTCACTACTTTGGTAAGATTTACAAAATAATGGTAACCCTCATCGGCAAACAAAAAGCTGCCACTCATCAACCCGAACGCTAAAAATATTTTCTTCATATTATTTAATTATTAGACTAAAATTTTTCCAGCGATACCTGAACCAGAAAATTAAAAATGTAACAAGAGCCATACACATCCAAACGATGATTTCTGTTTTTGGATCTTCAGATTTTGTTTCGAAAACAGAATAGGTTTGTAACACAGAGTCAGGACTATTAATAAGTGTCCCGGTTATAAGATTGTTCGCAAGATGGATTCCGAAGGCGAGCTCTAAACCCTCGTCGAGCAATGTAAGTGCTCCCATAAATAAACCAAAACTAAAATAATAGGTTAGCATAATTGGCCAGCCAAATTTATCTACTTCAGGATTGGTCATATGTGCGAGTCCAAAAAGAAGTGATGTTATAATCAATGGAATTACTCCGTTACGAAAAATCAGTGAAAATCCCTGCATGAGATATCCTCTGAAAAATGCCTCCTCCCAACCTGTTTGGATTGGCATAAACACAATCATTAACAGCAATGAAATTAAAAAGCCTTTGAAATTAAGAACAAGTTTAAAACTTTCGGGATTAGAATAGTAATCAATTACCACTGTAACCGCGATGAGTAATGACCAAATAAGAAAAGCAAACCAGAAACGATTAAACCTGAATTTCTCGTAACCTGTCACAATACTTACAAGTGTTTTTTTATGGAATTTTTTTATGGCGAACCAAAATCCAGCGAAAGTAATGACGAATATCCCGAAGAGCGCGATTAAAATGTAATTGAGATCAATGCCCGTTGCTTTTGAATCAAGTATGATAGGCATGTTGCTTATCAGGGTCTGATCTGAAATTCCATTTTGGCGGGCCATGAAAAATAAATGGAGAAAGGTAATTGCCGGAGAAAGAAAATAACAGAAAAGCGTTAAACTAATTGTAAGCAAATAAATACTCCAGTGATTAATACCATGCACCAGCCCCGAATTAAGAAACAGATTATTGAATGGTAAGGTTTTTTGTGTTGTATCCTGCGATGTTTCGTGCATTTAAAGGGACCAGGTATTTGAGATTATTAGTATTTTTGCGGTTCATAAATGTATTGATTTTTATTTAAAACCCCATTTTGTTCCAGTTAAAAAAATGAAATGCAGTAGCGTCCACTTAATTACTTTCACGATGGTTCTTCTCTTTAGTAACTGCAGTGAAAAAAAAGAAGACAAACTTATTACCACTGAAGAACAACTTGGAGAAAAATTATTCTTTGACCCTATTTTATCGCGTGACAGTTCAATTAGCTGTGCCAGTTGTCATAAACCTGAATTCGCTTTCGCCGATAATAAGGCATTCAGCCCTGGTGTTTATGGAAGATTAGGCAACCGTAATACTCCCAGCGCGATGAACCAGGGTGATCGTAATTTTTATTTCTGGGACGGACGGGCCGAGTCGCTTGAAGAACAGGCTCTGGGGCCTATGGAAAATCATGTTGAGATGGATTTTCCGCTAACGCTCAGCATAAAACGTCTTATAAAAAACGAGCAATATAAAAACGCTTTTCAAAGGGTGTACGGAAAAAATCCAAACCGGGAACTCCTTGGTGAGGCGATTGCCGCATATGAAAGAACGCTCGAAACAGGAAACACCGTATTTGATAAATACATAAGTGGCGATGACACCAGCCAAATGAGTGAAAGCGCTAAAAGGGGTTTGACTATTTTTAACACGCGGGGAAAATGTTTTGACTGTCATTTTGGGGTTGATTTTACAGGGGGAGACAGGTTTAAAAATATTGGGCTGTATAACGGTAAGGATATTAACGATGAGGGGCGTTATAAAATCAGCGGTAAGCAACATGATCTTGGTGCATTTAAAGTGCCCGGCTTACGCAATATAGCTCAAACGGCGCCTTATATGCACGACGGCCGCTTTAAAACATTGAGCATGGTTATTGATTATTATAATGAGCCTGATAAGTTTGTAAGCAATTCCATTAACAGAGATAGTCTTTTGAAAAAACCTCTCGGATTAAGTGAAACTGATAAAAAAGATCTTGAGAATTTTTTATTAAGCCTGAGTGATGAGCGATTCTTGAAAAGGAAATGAGAAGCGCTAATTATTTGAAGAAAAAAAGAGATTCGATTACCTTGTCATAGTTCAAACGCCGTTTTGGAATGACCCTGAGGGGTTTGAGAGATTCGATTACCTTGTCATGGTTCAAACGCTGTTTTGGAATGACCCTGACAGGGGTTTAAGAGATTCGATTACCTTGTCATAGTTCAAACGCTGTTTTGGAATGACCCTGAGGGGTTTAAGAGATTCGATTACCTTGTCATGGTTCAAACGCTGTTTTGTAATAACCCTGACAGGGGTTTAAGAGATTCGATTTACCCCTGTCAGGGTTCAAACGCTGTTTTGGAATAACCCTGACAGGGGTTTCAAAATTGTATAACCTAATTGAAGCGAATTATTCTAAAAAACTTGGTACAAAACCGGCTTGCTGGGACTCGCATCGTTCTCAAAAGGAGCTATCTGTAGATTGAGAATATAAGTCCCGTCGGAAACTTCGTTCGGAACGTAAATAAGTTCTGTAATTGTTTTATTTAGTTTTGTACCTGCCGGATAATTCCAGAAAGCGTGATGCGCCTCCAGCTTACCGCCATCCGATTCACGATCAACGCTTGGCATATCTATAAGCAAATGCTGTACTCCCAGTTCATTTAAAAACTCAATAGCTTCTTTTAAAATATATGGCGGATTTGTGTTACTGTAGTGAGCGGTTAATTTACCAGCACTATTACCAAGTGTACGTATAACAACCGCTTCTGGTTTTCCTGACTGGCTCAAAAGGTTTTCAAGTATTTTTCTGGTAATCACAAAATCACCCGTTTTAAGTTCCGAGGGCAAAACAGTAATAAGTTCAGCGACAAACAAAAAACGGTCAAGGCTTTGGTTAATCGTGTAAAATTCTTTACTGATATGACCTACACATTCCGTATGGGTTCCATTACCGTGTGGATTAAATGTAACTGTTCTGAAATTGACGCTTCCGCCCTTATTTACATCGCCCACCCATTCGCCCATTACCACTGGTTCGAGTTTCATGGGTTCCACGTACCACGCGCTTACGCAATCTTTACTGGCCCGGAGTGGAATAGAGATATCGATCGGTTTAAAAAAATCGACTTTGTATTCTTTTCCAGCGTGGAAAATAGTGGCAATCATCTTAGTTGATTTACAATTTTATTATTTTACATCCAATAGCTATCGGATTTACGTTTGTGCTATACTGCAACCGGAGCTTTTATATGAGGATGCGGATCGTAATTTTGCAATTCAAAATCTTCAAACTTAAAATCAAAGATTGATTTTACCTTCTCACTGATCTTCATAGTTGGCAGCGGACGCAGATCGCGGCTGAGCTGTAGCTTGGCCTGTTCAATATGGTTTGAATACAAATGCGCGTCGCCAAGAGTATGAACAAAGTCACCCGGTTTGAGATCACATACCTGCGCCACCATCATTGTTAAAAGAGCGTAGGATGCTATATTAAAAGGCACCCCTAAAAAAATATCGGCACTTCTTTGATAAAGCTGACAACTTAGTTTGCCATCAGCTACATAAAACTGAAAAAAAGCGTGACAAGGGGGTAACTTCATATTGTTGATATCAGCCACGTTCCAGGCGCTGACAATCAACCTCCTTGAATCCGGATTTTTTTTGATCATGTCTATTACCTGGGTGATCTGATCAATGTGCCCGCCATTTGGAAGAGGCCAGTTACGCCATTGATAGCCATACACAGGACCAAGGTTTCCGTTCGGATCGGCCCATTCATCCCAAATACTCACTCCATTGTCCTTCAGGTATTGTATGTTAGTATCACCTTTTAAAAACCATAATAGTTCGTGGATAATACTTTTGGTGTGCAGTTTTTTTGTTGTCAGTAATGGAAATCCTTCCGCCAGATCAAAACGCATCTGGTAACCAAACACGCTTATTGTGCCTGTGCCTGTACGGTCGGTTTTTTTTACGCCCGTATCCAAAACGTGCCGCATTAAATCATGATATTGTTTCATAACCAATAAATCTTCCTGTAATAATCTCTTTAAAAATAAAAAATCCTCTTGTTCTATACCAAGAGGATTATGAAAAGTTATAAATTGTCTGGTTATTTAATAATATTCACGTAGCCTCTTATCTCTTTACGTCCTTCTCCGTTCATGCCAACTACTCTTATTTTATAAATGTAGGTTCCATCCTTAACGGTCACTCCGCGTACTTTTCCATCCCAGCCTTCATCCAGGTTTCTTGTAGAGAATATAAGAGTACCCCAGCGATCGGTTATTTCCATTGAATAATTTTCAACTTTTACTCCCGTTCCCTTAGCTATGAAAACATCGTTTATTCCATCGTCATTAGGTGTAAATGAATTGGGAACATATAACTGAAGCTCGTCTATAACTTCTATAATTTTTCCAACGGTATCAATACAACCCATATCTGTGGTGGTAATAAGCATTACTCCATATTTACCATAGTGATCATAAAATCTAATAGGTTCTCTTAAATTGCTTGTATCGGCGAGTGGGGAAATTGGTAACTTATTAGTATCTCCCGGTGTAACTCCACCTGAAAAACTCCAGGTGAATTTTACCGGTTCGTATTGTGAAACGGGATGGAAAGTTACCTCATCGCGTGTTGTAGGCACTTCGGGTGTCCAGGTAATTTCAGTTTCTGATTTCGGATATACGATAATTTGAGCTGGATATTGGTAAGTTCCTCTACAGCCATTTTTACCCGTTGAATGAACTAAAAGGGTATATGTTCCGGCATCATTAAGAGTATATAAGAAACTGTCTCTTTGCACGATCCTTCTGTTTCCAAAATCATACATGGTTATAGCAGCGTCTTTTTGCGTATTGCTGTTAAGGAAAAGTGAAAGCGGGGGACAACCTTCAATTTGCGTTAGGTTTAATGTTGGTGAAGGTGGAACCAAAACGTTTACGTTAAACGCGTGCCCGATAGTGTAATTAGGACATGCTATATCATGAGCAACCACGTTATATAAAACCGAACCAAGCGGTATGGCGACCTGTTTCGGCCCTACAGGTGTGGGAAGATACACTGCCGGGTTCCATTCGTAGGCATAATTTTCACTTCCGCCTGTGGCCCCAACCTCAAGAAGGATTGTATCTCCTTTACAAACTGTTCTGTCTTTTGGTGTAAGAGAATACTCTATTGGAGTTAAAACAACAATTTCGGAAGCAGCGCCGCTTTTGCAAGGACCGAGCGACAGATTAAGTGTGTAAGTTCCCGCGTTGTTGGGTTGAATTGATGGGAAAGAAATATCCTTACTGTTTGAAGTAAAACCGGTTGAGCTGGTCCATGTATACGTAGTGGCGCCCGGAGGTCCTGTAATGGTAACAGCAGTATTATAACATACCTGCTGACGCGGGATGAGACTGAAATGTAAAACCGAATTAACGGTTAGCTGTAACGTATTTGAATTTGGACAGGTGATATTCCCTCCCCCGAAATATGCCGTTACGGTATAAATACCACTTGCGGCTGTAGTTGGATAATAAACAATGGCATTGGCCCCGGGATAAGTAAAGCCGTTAGGCCCTACCCAGTTATAGGCGTTAGCGCCATTAGCAAGCGACTGCAGGTAGGCATTGGTTGGTGAACATACCTCCACAGGAGAAATTACCGAAACAGTATTTACAGGAATCACATTTATTTGCGTTGAAGCCGTGCTGACACATGTGGTATTACCAATCTGATATTTAGCCTTGGCGTAATAAGTTCCGGAAGCAGTTGGTTGAATAGGTGCTGATATTGTTACAATAGAGCCATTCGTTGCTACAAATACCGGAGTAGCAGGACCCGTCCACTCATAAGGAATTGTGGGAGTTATGGCACAGTTTACCGTCATTGTTATTGACGCAGTAGGAGATTCACACACGTTCGCCGGCGCACTGATAATTGGTTGCGCTACCGGAACAACAGCAACAGTAATAGCCGCGGTAGTAGTGCAGGCAACATTTCCAACAAAGGTCGCAACCACGGTGTAGGTTCCGCTGTGAGAAGGCACTGCCGGATAAATAATCTGGGTTGCTCCTGATTGGTTATAGTTCTGCGGACCCGCCCACGAGAAAACGGTAGCCCCCGGAGCATTGGCAGATAAATTTAACTGCGCTCCCTGACATACCGTTCGGTCAGGCGAAGCGGAAGGGACTACGGGACTTGTTTGTACCACATTGACCTGGGTCGTGGCGGTTTTTGGACAGAGAATACCATTAAAAAGAATGTTGGCTGTTACCGTGTAAACACCTGAATTGTTTACAACTACATTCGATAGTATAGCAAGACCGGGATTGGTTGTATTGTTAGTGGGAATAGGGCTATTTCCAGAATCAAACCACTGAAAATCATTATTGCTTGCCGCCAAAGCCGCTGTTAAATTAACATTGGCTCCCTGGCAAACACTGCTGGGAGAGTTAGCCGCAATCTGGCTGTTAGGACTCACATTGATGGCTGTGACACCAGTTACTGTACAGCCATTTATAACGGATGTAACCTGCATTGTGCCATTATTGCTTGCGGTCAAAGGTCCAATAGTGATAATGTTTGAACTACTAGAACCGGTGGCTGCTGAACCCGTATAAGTATACTGACTACCACCAATGTCGGTGATGATTTGAGCAGTACTACCGTAACAATAGTTCTGACTGCCCACGCCCGGGGTAAAGCTCAGAGGTGCTGGCGGCAGAATGGTTAAAGTAGGATATATGGTTTGTGAAATTGGGGCGCTATTATAGATACCATTCCCAATAAGGGTATAAGTAACTGTAGTTTGAGTATTGCTGCAATAATACATTGAAAATGGCCCGGAAAAAAAAGGTGGTGGGGATGCATTTGGGGCAGGAGCTATCAAAGTATAGCTGGTACCGCTCACGTTGTTCCAGGTAATTGCAGCTGAAATAGTTTGACAAGGGCAGGCACTGGCATTAGATACAGTTAACTGCGATTGCGAAAATGCAATTTTGTTAAAAGAAAGTACCAGGGAAAGGAAAAGTACGAGTTTATAAGGGTTCTTCATGTTCAGAGACAAATTTAAGCCAATTTCTCGGGATTTAATATTAGTATAAAGTTACCAAATATGCAAGCAAATACCCATTCTTTCAATAAGTTAAAGGCTATCTTTACTCAATATAAGGCCCTAAATTTTTAAGTACCGGCCTGTTAAGAAGATTATGGATTCAGCCACCGTAGCGGTAATGGCCTATAATAGTATAGGAAAAAAGCATATCCTCTAAGGTATTTCCGCCTCCAATATTATGCGCAACCAACCAGCGCCGGCCATCAGTCGATTTTTTATTGGTAATTACGCCAATATGTGTTATTCCGCTCATGCTATTTTTATTTTGAAGGTTCCAGGTTACCAAATCCCCTGGCTTATAGTCCGCCGGATTGTCGCTTACCTTAAGACTGGCGTTTTTGTTTTTGAAAAAAACCATGAGGTTCGGTACCCTTCTGTGATCAATATTTGTATCGGGCTTCTTAAGTTTCCAGAGCTGTGGGTAGTCTTTAAACCTTTTTATCATGTCTTCGTGTACTTCTTTCTGAAGATCAATTCCCACACCCCGATAAGCCCTTATCACCAGGTCGGTACATACGCCGGTATTTGAAGGAACATCGCCATTAGGATATTTTATCGTGACATATTCGGGTACGTAAGTCACGTCAATTTTTGTTTGATCAATGGCCTGTTTTACAAGTCTTTCAAAGAAGGAAGAGTCTTGTTTGGATATAAAACCAAAAAAAAGTATAAACGATAAAAACAGAGTGGCTCTTTTCATTTAAGATAAAATTACCGTTTTATTCAATTGATTCATTACTCACTCATTTAAGCTCCATGATTTTAATAATTTTGTACCTTTCGAGCTCTTTAAGAAACAAATTTTTATGAAGGGAATAATTTTAGCGGGAGGTTCAGGCACGCGTTTGCATCCTCTAACCCTGGCAATCAGTAAGCAAATGATGCCTATTTATGATAAACCCATGATCTATTATCCTCTGTCGGTATTGTTAATGGCAGGCATCAGAGAAATTCTGATCATCTCTACCCCGCATGATCTGCCACATTTTGAAAGACTTTTAGGCAATGGTGAAAACATGGGGTGCAAATTTAACTATGCCGTACAGGAAGTTCCTAATGGTCTCGCGCAGGCCTTTGTGATAGGAGAAAAATTTATAGGGAAGGATAAAGTAGCCTTGATACTGGGTGACAATATTTTTTATGGAGTTGGTTTAGGAGGGGCTCTGAGGCGCATCAATAATCCTGATGGAGGGGTTGTATTCGCTTATCACGTAAGCGACCCCGAACGTTATGGTGTGGTTGAATTTGATAAAGATAATAAAGTGCTCTCGATCGAAGAAAAACCAAAAGAGCCTAAGTCAAATTACGCGGTACCGGGCTTATATTTTTACGATAATGAGGTAGTTGAAATTTCAAAAAATCTTAAACCGAGTCCCAGAGGTGAGTATGAGATCACCGATGTAAATAAAGAATATTTAAAAAGAGGGAAATTGAAGGTTTCCATTATGGATAGAGGAACAGCCTGGCTTGATACCGGAACCTTTCCTTCGCTTATGCAGGCTGGACAGTTTGTACAGGTAATTGAAGAAAGACAGGGTTTAAAAATAGGATGTATTGAAGAAGTAGCCTTTAACATGGGTTACATAAATAAGGAACAGCTGATTAAAATTGCCCAGCCTCTTACAAAAAGCGGTTACGGAAATTACCTGCTTGAAGTGGCCAAAAATTCGAAAGCGTAGTGGAAGAATATAAATCTCTTTTAGAATTATTTTCTGAACATTTAAATAAGCATACCAGTGGCTTATCTCAGTTAAGTCCCAAAGAACTATACGAACCCGAAAGCTACATTTTATCTCTTGGTGGAAAACGACTTCGTCCTTTACTGGCACTAATAGCCTGTGATCTTTTTGGAAAAGACCCGCGTCTCGCGCTTAACTCAGCCCTTTCGGTAGAACTCTTTCATAATTTTTCCCTCGTTCACGATGATATTCTGGATGCGGCGCCATTGCGCAGAAACCAACCAACCGTGCACGCTAAATGGGATACCAACATTGCTATTTTAAGCGGTGACGTGATGTTAGTGAAAGCTTTTCAAACGCTGGAGAATTATGATGCAGCATTGTTTGCACCACTTACTAAACTGCTTAACAAAACAGCCATTGAGGTTTGCGAAGGTCAGCAACTGGATATGAATTTTGAAAATCTTCCCGGCGTTTCAGTTGAAGATTATCTTGACATGATAACGAAAAAAACCGCCGTATTATTGGGCTGCAGTTTAAAAATGGGCGCTATAACGGCCGAAGCTTCTGAAAATGACCGGGAACATCTTTACGGATTTGGAAAACACCTTGGAATTTCTTTTCAGCTTATGGATGACCTGCTGGACGCTTTTGCAAAAGATTCCGAAAAGTTTGGTAAACAACCGGGAGGTGACATTATAGCCAACAAAAAAACCTTTCTGCTTCTAAAAGCGAGGGAACTCGCGGACGAATCGCAGAAAAAAGAAATAGATAAATGTCTCAAAATAAAAGACGCTGATAAAAAAATTAAAGGAATACTCGCGATTTATAATGATCTTGGAATCGAAACCCTTTGTCAGCAAGAGGCGGATAAACATACGCAAACCGCTATCGATCATCTAGATAAAATAAAAGGCGATCTGGCGAAGAAAGAAAACCTAAAAACCTTCGCCAAAGGATTGCTTAAAAGGCAAATATGACATACGAAGATTATAAACACATTATTCCAATCCAGATCAGGTTTAGTGACATCGACAGGCTCGATCATGTGAATAATGCCTGTTACCATAATTATTTTGAGTTAGGCAGGGTCATGTATTTCCGTGAAATACTAAACAATCATATTAACTGGGACAAAAGAGGATTTGTACTTGCCCGCACCGAAATTGATCACATCGCACCTGTATTTCTTAATGACGAAATATACTGCTGCACAAAAGTGATAAAATTCGGAAACAAAAGTATGACAGTTAAAAATGCCATCATTAAAAAAGTAAAAAACGAACTGGTGGTTTGCGCTTCCGGTTTTGGTGTTCTGGTAGGTACAGATTATGAAAACAACATAAGTATTCCCATTCCTCAAGACTGGCGGGAACTCATGGAAAACTTTGAAAAATAAACCTTATTTCAATTCTTTAAGATCTAACACATGAATGTGGTTGTGGCCTATGAGGTACATTTTATCATTCATGATGATATTTTGCAGGGTAAGATTAATCGTATATAATAGTTCAAAGTTTACGCTTGTAACGATTGTATTTTCCATATTGCTTAATATGGTCTTGTCCTGATATTTTTTATCGAATTTATATAGCTCTGTAAAATGATATTCGTATTTGAGGTCTCCTCCCTCCATTCCGTAGATCTTATTATTATCGGCCCGGAAGTAAATAAGGTTATCGTTAATAAAGTTTAGCGGCACATAATAACCTTCTTTAAAAACGTAGTATTCGTTACCATTTATAAATTCAACAAACTGACCGTATTTGTGCGCGCTTAATTCGAGCACCGTTCTGAGCTCAGTATTACCGGGTTTTGCCTCCTGTATACCATCTTTTCCCGCAAAAATTAATGCCTTATCTGTTTTTACAAAATCAGCCAGGTTTTCAATATTGCTCAAATCAAACTGCGTAATGATCCTGCCATCGTTCGGATCAATAGTAAGAATAAAAGGCTTACCCCAGGTCACAAAATTATTACTGTGAGTCGCGAGACCAAAATTGACCAGTATGATAGAAGAATCGGTTTTTGAAATAAACATTTTTGAAGTTGGAAAGTTCTTCAGATTGATCTGCCAGAGTAGTTTTCCGGCATGGCTTACCGCCATTAGTTTTTCCTGGCCCGCGAAGTAAATACGACTATCATCTTTCAGTATGTTAGAGGCGATCTGTGTTACCTGGTTCTCATCAGAGTTTGTCTTAATAACAGAACTTATTTTTTGGATAGTCAAATACTTAGCAAGCGAATAAACAAAAGAACGGTTTGTTTTTATACTTGTTGGAAGCGTGTAGGACCATAATAATCCTTTCTTAACATTCACTGCATGCAGGCCACCTGCGGCAATAATCAGAACAGAGTCATTCAGGTATTTCCAGTCTACCCAATTTTCATTAGAGGGGATTGTGCAACTCCAACTACTTATGCCAAGAGAAAGGTTCATACAATGCAATTGGTTTGGTACCGTTTTATCGTACATAAAACCTTTGTTGTATTTAGGCGATGTAAAAAAAATCTTTGAATCGTAACGAATTTCATCGTAGCCGTGTGTTTTATTATATCTCACGGTTTTTAAATCGTTAGAAAGCAACAGATTATTACCGGAGAGTTTTATTTCATAAAGACCTGACTCTGTGATCCATCGCACGGAATCATGGTTTGCAAGCATGGCTCCAAAAATTCCTTTACCAAAAGACGCGCCAACTGACTCGGTTTTTTGCCGGGCTGAGAAAAAAAGCATGCCCGAAGCGCTATCAGGAACAAGAGTTTGAAGCGGATAAATAACATTAAATGTTTTAGCTACTAAAGTATTGACGCTGATCGCTGAAAGTCCAACCGTTGTGGTTGTTATTCTGATGTCCTGCGGCTGCATTTGCGAAAACAACTTTAACGTGAAAGTCGCGCAAAGACATATCATTGTAAATGATGCCCGCATGTAGAATGAATTAAACCTTAACGCCAATCACGAGTACATCGTCCACCTGCTCTTGTCCACCCTGCCAGGTAAGCAAAGTTTCATCGAGTTTTTCTTTTTGGGTTGGGGAATCAAAATGGGCTATCTGAGTAAGTAATTTCCTGAAATTGCCAACCATGAATTTTTTACCGCTGGGGCCTCCAAACTGGTCAGCATAGCCGTCACTGAATATAAAGATCTGGTCTCCTTTTTGAAGCTTGATAATATGATTATCGAAACCTGTTTTTTCACCTACAAACGAACCAATCGGGAATTTGTTGGCTGGATGAATGATAAGTTCCCCATTCCTGATAATGTAGAGAGGATTGAAGGCCGCTGCGTATTGCAACTCCATAGTATCGTAGTTAATAGCGCAGAGAGTCATATCCATACCATCTTTTGCCTGCTTACCGCTGTCATCTACCCGCAACGTACTCACCACGCCTTCGCGCAAACGGTCAAGTATCTCAGCCGGTTTAGCAGCAGAAGTATTTTTAATAATATCTTTTAAAATGTTATGTCCCACAAGGCTCATAAACGCCCCGGGTACACCGTGACCTGTACAATCTACCGCCGCGAAATAAACGAGCTCGTTTTTCTGTTCTATCCAGTAAAAATCTCCGCTAACAATATCTTTTGGTTTGAATAAAATAAAGGCGTCAGGCAAGAGCTGTTTCACAGTATTGCTAGGCGGCAGAATAGCGTCCTGAATACGCTTTGCGTAGTGAATACTGTCCGTAACCTGTTTGTAAAGTATTTCGAGCTCTTCATTCTTGGCCTCAATTTCCGATTTCTGACGCACAACTTCTTCTGTACGCTCAATAACCTTTTGTTCGAGAACACGCTCGTTCTCAGCAAGATCATCACGCATTTTCAGGAGCGCATGACCCAAGGAATCATCTTTACTGAGTGGAGTATACGAAGCGTCGAAATTCCCCGCACCCGTTTCTTTAGCAAAATCTGTAGTGTGTTGCATCGACCGTATCAGGTCGTTAAGGGCATTACCCATTTCTCCAACTTCATCGCGGGTTGCGCTCACACGCTCCTTTGGAAGAATACCCAAACCCATAGAGAGCAGCATTTTCTTTAGTACCTGTATTGGAACGGTAATTGAGCGGGTGGTGAAGATTGCGATGAGTAATCCACCAATCACGAGTGTAATGCCCAATAACTGAACAAATGTTTTAAGGAAATTAATGGATGAAAACATTTCCTCAGTTACAGTTGCCGTGAACTTTTGTTTAAGTTCAATTAAAGTGTTCAGGTTTTTGTAAATGATCTTAATATCGCTCTCAGACTCCTCATATGGAATTCGCGCTAACATGTATATGTTGGGATCGTCGTAAGCTTCAGGAGTACTCAACTGATCAATGATCTCGTGCTGGTATAACTTAAACTGAGATTCTATTCTTGCGAAAATAACCTTGAGTTGGTCTTTTTCTTCTTTTGTCCAGGTTTTTGAAAGTTCTATCAGGGTCGCCTTCTTTTTAGGATATTCTTTATTGATGATATTTTTAAGTTCTTCCCTGAATTCAATATCATTAAAACTTTTGTTGTAGAACCATTTTGAAACGTCGGTATGAGATCTTTGGAGTAAAAGATTAAGCTCTTTTAATTCTGCGAGACTTGGCTGTACCTGCCCTACCACCGTTTCAGTACGACGTTTGGAGTCGTTTAAGATAACCACGGTAAGCACAAAGGCGATAACGGTTAATAAGATAACCGTGCCAAAGCCCAAGCCTATTCTTCTACCTATGGTAAATCTCATTTTCATTTATCTTTCCCTTTATCGTTCACTTCTTTGTTCTCACCCGGTTGATCAGTGAACTTAATTCCAAGTTCTTCACCCTTCTTCTTAAACTCCTCAGATTTGCTGTTCTCGTTCAGCATACGGTAAATGTAATAAAGTGCTTCAACAGCTTTTAAGTTTTTGTTATCCTTGCTGTAAACTTTAAAAATAAATTGTTCAGCCTGCTTAGCGAGTTTCACCATGTTCTCCTGCACAACATCAATTTGAGAAAAATCGGCTCCATAATCGAGCGATTTACTTAAGTTAACCGCCTGGTTATAATACATTAGACCCATGTTGACGTTCGCGGCAGCATTATCGGGCTGTAACTCCAGCACTTTTAGCAAGGCCACCTTGGCAATCTCCTGGGACTTAGTATCGTTATTATCCTTGATGAATATGGCTGAGTATTCACTTCCTACGGCCAGGTAATATTCAATATCCTTAGCTGTAAGATCTATGTCTGGTTCAGCTTGCTTATAAAGTTCTTTAAACCTGTTGTACGCGGTAGCGCTTCTAACGTCATTTATCGAATCCTGTAGCAAGGCTTTAGCGAGGTTGTAATAATTGGCGGCAAGATTGATAAGTAACTTTTTATTAGTTGAACCGTAGCTGGAATCAGGCTTCAGCATTTCTGACACCCTGATTGAAGACACTATTGAATCTCGCAGATCAGAGTTCAGTTTTTGCTTATCAGTGCGTTTATAAAGGTCAAAATAAATGAAAGCTCTGGTAGTCCACGAAATAAAATCATTTTTAGTCTGCGGATGAACAATTACACTATCAATCGCAAGCAGCGCAGCTTCAAGAGAACCAGGGGTTTTGGCTCTTAACAATTGCTGCGCTCTGCCCAGCTTATCTTCCTGCGCATATATGCACGCGCTCATAAGCATAACAGTGCCCAGAAGCAGGTTTTTAGATATATGGCGCAAATTGCTCATTCGCTTTAATTTAATCAATATTTACAGCGGCCAGGGCTTTAAAATCCTCGTTCGTTTTCAGTCCTGCCTTTACCGCGGCACTTTTGTTATACTCAAATTTTAATTTGTTGTCAATAGCTATAAAATTGATACTGGCGCCTGACTTGGCGGCGCCCGGTAACTCAGCAACAATCAAAGTTCCTTTGTTCTTGTTCTTAGAGGCGGCATCTGTTACAGGTTTAGTAGCGTCAGGAACAAAATAAATAATGTGTGCTGAAACAGATGGGTCAAATGCCGGTGAGTTCTTGATCTCTATTTCCTGGTTACCCACTTTTTTCTTTGTAGCCAGGTTTTTTAACTCAGTAATAAGATTATCGTTCTTACCTACCACATAAACGATAAAATTATCTACCTTTTTTTTATCAGGCCATTCAAAATAGCGCGTAAAATTATACAAGAATACAGCTTTAATTTTTGAGTTGGCGTCAAAAGTTGAAGGTTGTTGAAATCTGAATGAAACCAGGCAAAAAACAACCAGTAAATATTTAAACGACTTAGGCAGGTTTAAAATGAATTTTACAAAGATAGTATTTGATTTTAAATGCCAAATTAATTCTCTTTATTTTATTAACTTAGCCGTAAAATCGGCCTATTTTTGGTTTTTAACGACAAATACGCTGCGTATTCCGACAGTGAGCTCATAAGCACATTTATTGAAAAAGCCGACCCTGCTTTTGTTGGAATACTTTATCAGAGATATGGTCATCTTGTGCTCGGTCTTTCTATAAAATATCTTAAAAATAAAGACGAGGCTCAGGACGCTGTGATACAGATTTTTACTAACCTGCTCGAGGATCTGAAAAAATACAGGATCGAGTATTTTAAAAGCTGGCTTTACGTTTACAGCAAGAATTTTTGCCTGATGGAACTGAGAAAAAGGCAAAGCACGCTTAAGAAAGAACTTGAATTGAGAGAAAATGTCCATTTAATTATGGATTTTCAGGACCCTGAGCATCTTAAAGAGAAAGAAAGGCAGATTGCGCTCATGGAAAGAGCTATTGAACTCCTGAACAAAGACCAAAAAACATGCATTGAACTGTTTTATCTCAAGAACAAATCTTACAACGAAATTGTAGAGATAACCGGATACAGCTCAAATGATGTAAAAAGTTATATTCAAAACGGAAAACGAAACTTAAAATTAAAAATGGAAGCCCTCATAAATGAGCAACCACAAGGATAATACTCATAACAAGCCGCTAAAGGATTTCCTGGGCAAAAAAAACCAGGAACATCAAGGTATGGACGACTTCGAAAAGGAAGCCATGGAGGGTTTTGATATGCTTAAAGATGAGAAGGAAATAGTGGATCTGAAGAACGCTTTAGACCAAAAAATCTACGGCGAAGTATTTTCAGAAAAGAAAAAATCCCGGGGCGTTTATTGGTATGCGGCAGCTGGATTGCTATTGGTTATCGGTTTTAGTGTGTATTTTATTCTTGGTACCGGCGCAGTTAAGGAAAATACATTAGCTATTCATAAAGAAGAGCCTTCGAAAGATGCCAAAGGGGATGAAATACAAAAAATCATTACCGACGAGAGCGAAAAAACCAAAAATCTTGAATACAAACAACCTGAAAGACATGCGAAGACTGCACCATCTGATGTGGAATCAAGAAAAGGAAAAGCTGGAAAGAAAGAAAAAGAGTATGATTTGCAGGAAGAATCCGTTTCGGCCAGAAATGATGCATTCGCCAATCAGGGTGCCGGCTCAGGAGGCGTTGCTATTAGCGCGCCAAAACCACAAAGTCAGGCTGTTATTGTGGCTGAGCCCGCAATGGAGGCTGGCGACGGGGTAAAACAAGCAAAAGCGGAAGCGCTAAAGGATGAAGATAAAAAAGCAGTTGCGGCAGAAACTATGCTTGCCATGGAATCAAAAGACGATCGGACAACTGAAAAGGCGTCTAAAAAAACATACAGAGCACGGCCTGAAGAAAGTCCTGTCGCCACTTATAACGCTCCCGCTGTAGCCGGGGCAGGTGCAGCCACAATGGATATTGCCGGCTTCTTGTGTTATTACGAAGGCGGTGATGGGGTATTACAGCGGGATGTGAAGGATAAATTGAAAGACAACGATCTTATACAAAAATTTGACGCTACACTTTTCATTAACGAAAAGAAAAAAGTGGAGAAGGCGGAGATAACAAATGCTTACAGTTTAAGCAAGGAGCAACAGGAGAAAATCATCAACGTTTTGAAAAAACTGGATAAGTTTAAATTCAATATAAAACCAGAGAGTAATAAGTTAACAGAATATAAACTTGTGTTCAGGCCTTAACCGTCCAAATTATTTTGTCAATTCCTTAAACACGTCTTCCATTTTTTGTTCTTCTTTGATAAGAGTGAGAACACTAATGTTATTGGCTACCGCGAAATTGAAGATCTCTTTGCGTACATCGGCTTTAGAGGTGGTAAATAAGCGCCAGGTATTTTTCTCAATTAATTTCACGCGCTCAATTTCATTAATACCTGACAATAATTTCTCACTCACTTCTTTATCAAATTCAACCGTAATAATTTGGGTAGTGGCATTTTTTTGGAGGTTTTTTGTTTCATCATTGGCAACGATCTCTCCTTTATTTATGATAATAACCTTGTCACATATCGCTTCTACTTCCTGCATGATGTGGGTACTCAGCATCACTGTTTTCTGGCGGCCAAGCGAACGTATCAGGGCTCTGATCTCTTCAAGCTGGTTAGGATCAAGACCCGTTGTGGGCTCGTCCATAATAAGCACTTTCGGGTCGTGTATCATAGCCTGGGCAAGACCAACACGCTGACGGTAGCCTTTGCTGAGGGCGCCTATTTTTTTATTCTGCTCCACCTGCAAACCTGTTAACTCAATCATTTCTTTCACGCGTGCCTGGGTGTTTTTTATTTTATGCAAATTTCCTACAAAAGCAAGAAATTCTTTCACGTACATGTCAAGATAAAGTGGATTGTGTTCAGGAAGATAGCCGATTTGTTTCCTCACTTCCAGGCTTTCTTCCAGAACATCATATCCCGAAACTTTTGCGCTGCCGGTAGTTGGAGGAATATAACAGGTGAGAATTTTCATCATGGTGCTCTTCCCTGCCCCATTAGGACCAAGGAACCCTACTATTTCATTACTGCCCACTTCAAAAGAAACATTGTGAAGCGCTTTTTGAGTTCCATACAGTTTGGTAACGCTATTTACAGAAATTGACATGAGAAATTCTTAGATTATTTATTGTACTTTAAACACGTTAGTTTCCACCCAGCCTTTGCCCCAGTCGTCCATTTCTTCTTTCGTCCATAATTGCGGATAGAAAACCCTCTTTTGAAAACGTGGCGGCAGATACTTTTGCCAGTTCGTACCTCCAGTAGCAGAAATATCACCGGCATTTTGCTGCAAATACCTCACCGCGCTCTTGTAATGAACAAGCGGCCAGTTAATATTTACATTAACGTCAAGCTGTTTCAAGGCGTTGATCACCTTTGGGTTTTGACGATCGGCTTCCGGCAAACTCATGTATTTTTTCCAGAGGTTTTTGTCCTCGTATTCATGAATAAGATCCATGAACTTTTTAGAATACTTATTTTCAAATTGTTTGAGCGTTAAGGTTTTTTTACCGGTAGCGAGTTCCGTGGCTCCTTTATTCCAATAAATAAAATTGAACATTTCCTCTACAGGCTTATTCTTGCCCTGGAATTCGGCCCTTACATCTTTATCCACAAGATTAATAAAATCGGTGCTGCATATCTCTATCATTCTGTATTGAGCGCTTTGAAAGCCGCTCGCTGGTAAAAGGGCCATACGGAATTTAAGGAATTGCTCCTTCTCCATACCATCAATCATTATTTCAAATGATTTTGTGAGTGCCTCAAAATAGCGGTTGATCCTGTTTATTCGTTCAATAAAAAAATCTGTATCAAGCTTATCTTTCCATCCTTCGTCCTTACCACTTGCTGAAATAAGTTTCCCGTTGTTCGCTATCTGATCAAATTCGTGCAGAGAGAGCTTGAAGTATAATTCGGTAATCTGATGATACATTATAAATATCGTTTCATCAGGATAATCAGTTTTCGGCTTTTGAAGCGTTAAGAGCGTATCTACCTGCACATAATCCCAGTAAGTAAGATAGTTCGATAAAAGCAGGCCATCCAGATAACTGTTAATATCCTGACCCATTTGGGCGTATTTATCTTCGAGTAATTTTATTTTTTCTTCAATGTTCTTTTCCATAATAAATGCCAGTAATGATCCTAATTTTGCTGCACAAACAGAACCCTAAAAATACACATTTCTTACCTACTTATTCCTATTTTATCCATCGCTTTTTGGTAGGCCGAAGCATATTTTTTATGCTGTTCATAGGTGGATGAAAAATCTGAAAAGCCATTTAACGCAGGCTTTGCGCAAAAGAAAATAAAATTATGCTTACTGTAATTCAGCGTGGCATCTATGGCTTGCTGATTTACGAGACAAATGGGACCTGGAGGAAGGCCTTTAAAGCGGTAAGTATTATAAGGAGAGTTAACTTCCTTATCACAGTCATAAACTCTTTGCGCATCGTAATTTTTGTTGGCAAATTTTAACGTTGGATCAGCCTGTAAAGGCATTCCCTTTTTTAACCGGTTAATGTAAACTCCGGCAATTTTCTCCTGCTCACTCTCAATGCTACTTTCGCATTGAACAATGGAAGCGATAGTGATGATCTCAGGAACGGTGAACCCCAATCTTTTTGTTTGCGCTATCCTGTTTGTGTTCCACACTTTGGTGTATTTTTCTCTCAGCAATTTAAAAAGGTCTTCTGCGGTAATTGCCCAACTCACCTCATAAACTGCAGGCACAAGAAGTCCGAAAGCATTATCAGGATCAAGTTTAAAATATTCATTCAATTTCTTTTCATCGCTCAAAAAATTTTCCAGCTCCCATGAACCTAATTCCAGTTTTTCATCTGTGTATTCCTTAAACTCCTCGAGGTTGTGTACTTGCGAATTATACGTGAGTTTTATTTTTTCCTGCTTATTGTATTTAATAAGATTAATTATCTGGCGTGTTGTCATACCGTTAATAATCCTGTATTTACCCGGATGTATGTTTTTATCCAGCTCCATTTTCTTTGCCAGCCATTCAAACGACTCAACACTTTCAATAATATTTTCTGAATTTATATCCTTTACAACATCCTCAAAACTATCGTCGTGTTCAATGAAAATATATGTGTAATTTTTATTTTTTAAATGTATCGCTGCAAAGAACTTGTGATAGACATAATACCCTATTCCGCCAATAATAGCAAGTACAATAAGTGAAACAGCCAGTCCTCTTTTCTTTCTTTTTTTGCTCATATACTATTTAGTTGCTGCAGGGCCATAGTTGCCTTTTGGTTTTTTGGGTTCTTTTTAATTATTCTTTCAAGATACTTTTGAGCATGTATTTTATCTTTCTTATACATATAATATCCGGCTAAATTTAATAAAAGTGCTTCATTGTCGGGATCTAATTTTTCACCAAGTGTGTAAAGTCTTATCGCCTCAGCAGGGAAACCCTGAATCAATTTTATATAACCCAGGTTTGAATAAGAAGTTACCAATTTTGGATTTTCCTTCATCATAAATTCAAACTGCTCAGTTGCAGATGAAAAATCCTGAAGTGTTGCCATTTCAGAGCCCAGTTTATTTCTAAAATCGAGGTTAAAAGGAGCTAAATTGACGGCTTTTTTAAACCATTTAAGGGCATTTGACCCATCTGCGGTATTATGATACGCTTCGGCGATACGGTAAGCCGCCCAGGCGTGTTTATTTTCGTAATCCTGTTTGGTAATAAGTGAATCAAAACACCTCTTCTCTCCAAGTTCATTTACGATGCCAATTATTTTTTTAAAATCCTGCCTGATAAAATATAATTGAATTAAGGCGTAAAAATTTCTACGGAGTTGCTTTTTGTCGGTTAACAAATTGAGCGCTGAATCGAGATAAAAGTTTTTTTGCTCAAATTTGTCGTATTGGTCTATATAAGCCCTCGCCCGTATTAAATGGTCCGGATTTTTCTCATTAATAGAATACAAGCCAAGAAAGGTTTTAATTTTATTTTTTTCTTTTTGGGTAATTGGCTTCCTGATGTAATGATCATGAACAGATACATGAGGAATATCGGTAGAACCAGAAACAGGCATGTGACAACTTACACAGTTTGACCAATCGTTTTTTGAAAATTCCTTATGAATATTTTGTAGTTCTGTTGATTGTTGAGCACCATGACAATTCAAACATGCATCATTGAACACATTTTTGTTTGTTTTACGTACGCTTACATGCGGATTATGGCAGGTAACACAGGTAAGCGCTTCTTTGTAGGGTTTGAGCGATTTTTGATTCTTCACCTTTTCATAAGATTTGATAAAACAGGCGCTTTGTTTTAAACGGTCAGCGTGAGAAGCCATAATAAATTCATCGTCGGCATTTTTATATCTTGGAAGGAACACCGAAATATAATCACTTAGTTTTTTGCCAGGCTTAAAATCGTAAAATGATTTTCCTTCTTTAAGAACAGCATTCCCCTGAAGATGGCAACGTTGACAAATATCAAACTGCTGATCGATAGATAATTTTGAAGGATTTACAATGGAATAATCAATGTATTTAGATGTATCTATTCTCACTCCGGCAGATTTTTCCGTTACGTGAATGCTTCCGGGTCCGTGACAACGTTCGCAGTCGATTCCTTCAGGCAAACTCATAAATTTATTTTCAGAACCCAGAACAAAATTGGGATATGCGTTATGACAACTCATGCACTCAATACCAATTTTGCGTGAAAAACGTGTATTCATGCCATTTTCAAAACCGGGAGGTAAATCCCAATGTTTTTTTTGTGTGTAATAGGTCATAGGCATTTGATTCACATAGCCATTTACAGACTGAAGGTGTGAATTGGTATGCTGACCAGATCCAACGATATAGTTCACCTGTTCAACCCTTTGGTATATAGTGTCATTTTTAAGTAAGCGAAACTCTTTGATATAAAGACTATCATGATCCCAAAAAGCCTGATAATGAAAATCATCGATTTTATCATAAATAGAAGCGTACGAAAAGTCACCGGATGATTTTTTCTTTGTGGCAACATCAAAAGATTTGCCCATTCCAGTTTCGATAAAAGTATTATAAATGCTTTGATGGCAATGCCGGCAGGTATTCATGCCGACGTAATGCGCTGAATCGGAATGATTCAGGTAGATCAGCGTGTCTTTTTGTTTTTCCTTAAACTCAGCTGACGAGTCCCTATTCTTACAATAACCGAAGAAAAATAATAACAGAACCAGAAGCAAGTTTATGTGGAGAGGTTTGATCACTCTTTATTTATGCATTGGAAAAACAATACATCCTCATACGTATTAACACCTGTGCGGTTCCAACATTTTTTAACCCCGCTTTTTTCAAAACCCGCTTTTTCAAACAGTCCCGCGCTTGCTTTGTTGGATTCGTTCACGTGAACATACAATTGCTTTAACAGCAAAGTGGAGAAGCAATATTTTTTGATAAGTTCTATGCATTCAAACGCGTGCCCTTCTTTGCGATAGGCTTCATTAATGTAAATGCCTACTCCGCAACGCGCGTGTTGGGGCTCAAATTCAAACAGGTCGATAATTCCGATAGTCTTTTCATCGGCAACACGTGATACCATTAAACGTAACTGCTTATTAGTATAAATATCGTAGTGAGCAGAGTTTACAAACTCATCGAGCACAAACCTGCTAAAGGGAACCTGCGTAAGACTCACAGGCCAAAGATTTTGATCATTCTCCCAACGATAAAGCAAATCGGCATCAGAAGGCTCGAGAGCGCGTAGTGAAATGATATCCCCCTTTAAAAACATGAAAGATTTTGGATAAAGTTAAACTAAATACCCGAAAAAATAATATGTGAAGGGAGATAAAAAAGAAAATTATTCCAGTTTGAGAGAACCTTTGAACACCATCAGTGCAGGACCTTTTAACCAGATATTATAGAAATTCTGCTCAAGGACTTTTTCAAAGGTAATTTCGAGAATTCCGCCTTTTGTTTTAACAATGCAGTTCTTCTTGCCGGTTGAAATTCCTTTTACTGCGGCAACAAGGGCAGCCGCGGTAACACCGGTGCCACAAGAAAGCGTTTCATCTTCTACTCCACGCTCGTATGTCCTTACATAGAGTTCATCCTCCAGCTTTTCAATAAAATTTACGTTTGTTCCTTCTTCTTTAAAACGGTCGCTGTTCCTTATTTTTCTTCCCTCCTGAAAAACGTCAAAGTGCTCAACATCTTTTACGAGCTTAACATAGTGAGGTGAACCCGTATTGAGATAAAAATAATCATCGCCCAGTTCCATTTGTTTTACGTCCTGCATTTTTAGAGAAACGATCTCATTCGCGTCAATGGTGGCTTCATGAGGTCCGTCAATTGCAATGAACCTGGCTTTATCTTCAATAATACCAAGATGCTTTGCGAAAGCGGTAATACATCTTCCGCCATTACCGCACATGGTACTTTGATTACCGTCGCTGTTGTAATAAACCATACGGAAATCAAATCCCGGTTCCGACTCGAGTAAAATAAGGCCATCAGCTCCTATCCCAAAACGACGGTGGCAAATGAAATTAATTTGTTCGGTAGTAAAAGAAAATTCTTTTTGGCGGTTATCAACCAAAATAAAATCATTTCCGGTTCCCTGATATTTATAAAAACCGATTTCCATTAATTGATCTTTGCAAGCAGATCTGTATCTACTACGCGCTCTAACTGTTTGAAATCTCCCCCATTGAATAGCTTATATACCTGGTCGGAGCTCTTGATGTAAAATGAATTATCAAGCTGATAAAGTTGCACGTTATTAAAATCTATAAAGCCATACAGCATGATCTTGTTCTTTGAAAAACGGTATCCTTTTGAATTGAGGGGTGTCTTCCAGAACTCAATAAAATAAAGATCAGAAGAAGTTTCTTCCACATGCGCGAGCTTAGCGGCTAAGGAGTCGCCTTCTGAATTATTGTCACCTATTTTAATTGCCTTAACATTCTTAACTGACAATAATTCATCGGTAGCAATATTAATGCGGGAATCAAGGGCGATAAGGCTATCAACCTCTTTGTAATTTACTTTTGGGCTTTTAGAAAGATTTATTTTAAAACGCTCTTTGTTCTTTTTTGTATGCTCTTCATCCTGTTCAGGAATATTTTTTACCGGTTGCTCAATCACTGTAATCTGGTCTCTGGCTGAGGATTTGAGCTTGTCGAAAATATCATTTACCTTAAAAACAAAAACTCCAACCCCAATCAGAAGACCCACAGAAACGCCAAAAACAAACGACGGTATTTTCCTTTTCAATCTCATTCAATTAAATGTAAATTTAATAAAATAACCTGCTGCTTTGTGGTTTTAGATTTTGATTTTTTAACAACGGGAAACCCTTACGGGTTAAGCTTTGTTAAAAACAAATCATCCGTGTGACTGTCGCACTAAATTTGTATTTAACTGTTTAATAAAATTCTAAATAGATTATGAAAAAAATAGTTTCAACAGTGGCAGTGGCCTGCTTCGGCGGTTTTATAGCCTTAACCGCTTCACACTTTTTGTACGAAAGTAATAATAGTACAAGCCAGGTCATAAATCCTGACCAATCTAACGTATACAGGCTAACAAATTATTCTTCCACAACTCCCGGTCTCATGGCTGATTTTACCATGGCCGCAGAAAAGTCTGTGAACTCTGTGGTTCATATAACAACCATAAGTGAACAAGTAAACAATCTTGCTTATGATCCTTTCGCGGAATTATTTTTCGGGCCGCAGAGAAGGCAGCAAAACTTTACACAAATGGGAAGCGGAAGCGGAGTTATTATCAGTGAAGACGGATACATAGTAACCAACAATCATGTTATTTCAGGCTCAAATAAAATACAGGTTATCTTAAATGATAAGCGTACTTATGATGCCGAAGTGATTGGCGCTGACGCGAGCACCGATGTGGCCCTTATAAAAATTAAAGAAAAAGGTCTTCCGTTTTTACCATACGGGAACAGTGACGCCGTAAGGGTTGGTGAATGGGCCCTGGCCGTTGGAAATCCTTTTAACCTTAACAGTACCGTTACTGCGGGTATTATCAGCGCGAAAGGAAGGAACAATATTCTGAACGGCAATAAACGTCCGATCGAATCCTTTATTCAAACTGACGCGGCCGTAAATCCGGGAAACAGTGGAGGCGCGCTTGTGAACACCGAAGGTGAACTTATTGGTATTAATACCGCCATTGCGTCTAATAACGGAGCGTACCAGGGATATGCCTTTGCTATACCGGTTAATATCGTAAAAAAGATCGTGAGTGATATGGTTGAATTTGGAACCGTTCAGCGGGCATATATTGGCGTGAGCATCCAGGATATTGACGCTAAATTAGCCTCTGACAAAAACATAAAACAACTAAAAGGTATTTATGTTAATGGTATTACAACCGGAGGTAGCGCTGAGGACGCCGGTATCAAGGAAGGCGATGTAATTACAGCGATACATGAAGTGCCTATAAATTCAGTGAGTGAATTACAGGAGCAGGTAAGCAGATATCGTCCCGGTGATAAGGTAAATGTATCCGTAACCCGTGATGGCAAAGAAGTTGTTTTGCCCGTTCTTCTGAAAACTTTTGATAATACTACCAAACTTGTAAAAAAAGAAGAGATGGTTTCCTCATCCACCGCTCTGGGTGCCGAGTTTAGGGACATTAACGGTGACGAGCTTCAGGAAATGAGAATTGAAAATGGTGTGAGAATTGAAAAACTCGATCATGGCAAATTAGCGCAAATTGGCATACAGCAAGGCTTTATCATTACAAGTATTGACAAAAAGAGAATAACCACTTCGCAGGAAGTTAAAAACAGGCTTGAAAAATCAGGTCCTGTTCTCATCGAGGGATTTTATCCTAATGGCATGAGGGCCTCGTACAGTTTTTCATTATAAAAAACTGGAAGCCATCTCAAAAATTCTTTTTAAAGCGAACCAAAAACGGTTCGCTTTTTTTATTTTTGTAATCACGTAAAATCTATGAGTAAAATACTATTCGTTTGTCTTGGTAATATCTGCCGTTCCCCTTTAGCAGAAGGCATTATGCTTCATCTTAAAGAAAAACATAATTTAAACGCGGTGATTGATTCCGCAGGTACTGCAAACTACCATATCGGCGAGGCGCCCGACAGACGGACTATCGCCAATGCGAAAAAAAATGGTGTCGATCTCTCCGGGCTAAGGGCAAGGCAATTTGGGATTGAAGACTTTGACATGTTTGATAAGATTTATGTAATGGATAAGAACAATATGAGAAATGTTCTTTCCCTCGCCAAAAATGATTCTCACAGAAAAAAGGTGGATCTTTTCCTTAATGTGTCTTTTGAAAATAAACACCTCGAAGTTCCCGATCCCTATTATGGTTCAGAAACCGATTTTGAAGAGGTTTTTCAACTTGTTTATAAAACCTGTGAGCAAATAGCTTCGGGCTTAAACAAAATTTAATCTCAAATTGGATTAAAATCAAAACCTTATATTCTTAATCTGATTAAATTTAGCCGGTTTTTATTTCAACACGTTAAACCTTTTCGCGAATTAGCAATCAAACCAGGATGAGAGTTTTAACTCTATTAACTTTTATAGTGTTTTTGACTGGAAAACTCCATTGCCAGGATGCCCAAAGAAGAAACAAGATTGATTCATTAACCAAAAAACTGAAAGCGGACTCCCTTCATACCTACCGCTTCAAGAAATTCCGACCGTTTCTGGCTATCGATAACAGGGCTTCATTCATCAAAGACAATCCGGTAAATTTTAAAGGCATTCAACTAGGTATTATTTTATTTGAGAATCACACGATGGGTCTTGGTTTTTATAAAATAAATCAGGAATCTAAAAGACAGGCACGCACTATTGACAATAACAGAACAATAAAACAGTATTTAACGCTCAACTATACAACCACTTTTTATTCTTACGCATTCATAGAAAAAAAATACTTTGAAATAAATCTTCCTGTTGAAATTGGCCTTGGCAAATATAGAATTCAGGTAGAAGATAGCGCGACCGGGAAAATGATCTCTGACAAATCGGCCGGCATTGTTCCGATAGGTGCGGGTGTAGAACTTGTGATAAAGCCAATTAGGTGGGTTGGCCTTTCATCCATGGGAGGTTATAGATATGTAAGGGACAATTCACGGATAAATTTTAGCGGCTGGTATTATTCACTGGGCCTTTGGCTGGATATACGGCAGATCTATAGGGACATCAAATTCTACGGTTTTCAAAAGAAAAAATATAACAGGGCGGTTAGGGAAATTTTAGATCAAGGTTAAGGTTTAGGTTGAGATTCATGGTCCGAAGGACTCCTACGGAGGAACCAAGATTAAAGGGAACCAAGAACCAAGACTAAAGGGAATCAAGAATCAGGACTAAAAGGAGTCAAGATTTATAAAGACGATTCTCTTAAAAATTTTATCTTTGCACAAAAATTTTTTTAACATGTCAGATTCAATACTCTCACAAAAAGGGCCGATCTCGAATTTTGTTGCCCATCACTATAAACATTTTAACGCCGCGGCTCTTGTTGACGCTGCTAAAGGATATGAAACTCATTTAACAGAAGGTGGTAAAATGATGGTTACCCTTGCCGGGGCTATGAGCACGGCCGAACTGGGCAAATCATTGGCCGAAATGATCCGTAAGGGAAAAGTGGACATCATTTCCTGTACAGGTGCTAATCTTGAAGAGGATATTATGAACCTCGTAGCGCATAGTCATTATAAACGTGTACCAAATTACCGCGATCTATCACCGCAGGACGAATGGGACTTACTCGAAAATCATTATAACCGGGTAACAGATACCTGTATTCCTGAAGAAGAGGCTTTCCGTCGTCTTCAAAAACACATTTATAAAATATGGAAGGATGCCGATACCGCAGGTGAACGTTATTTTCCGCATGAGTTCATGTATAAAATACTAAACAGCGGTGAACTAAAACAATATTACGAGATAGATCCAAAAGACAGCTGGATGCTCGCAGCAGCCGAAAAAAACCTCCCAATTGTGGTACCGGGATGGGAAGACAGCACTATGGGAAATATTTTCGCCTCCTATGTGATTAAAAAAGATATTAAGGCAAGTACCATGAAAAGCGGCATTGAATACATGGCCTGGCTTGCTGACTGGTATGTGAAAAACAGCGGTGGCAAAGGTGTTGGCTTTTTCCAGATTGGCGGGGGCATTGCCGGTGATTTTCCAATTTGTGTTGTACCAATGCTTTACCAGGATATGGAAATGCAGAACATTCCTTTCTGGACCTATTTCTGTCAAATTTCTGATTCCACAACTTCTTATGGCTCCTACTCTGGCGCGGTTCCAAACGAAAAAATTACCTGGGGAAAACTGGATATCACTACTCCAAAATTCATTGTGGAAAGTGACGCCACGATTGTTGCCCCCTTAATATTTGCCTGGATTCTTGGATGGTAATAAGAGGGGATTTTTCTTTTATTACTCAAAAGCGACAGTTAATCCCAAAAAGGCACACTTATTAATAATCACATTCTCTAAAGCAAAAGCTACCTATCTTTACGGTGTAGTAATTAATAGTAACATTAGTAAACTTCTCTTAGTGTAAAAAGAAGCCCCAGAAATGGGGCTTTTTCTTTTAGTGCGTTTTCGCTTTTTCTATTTCGAACCAATGATGGGGAGAACCTTCGTATTCAAAAACTCCGGATTGTGTAAACCCAATTTTTTTGAGCACATGCCGTGAGGCCGCATTGTTTATATCGGCCATGGCATAGAGTTTATGTTGTTTAAGTTCATTGAAACCATATTCAAGAGAAGCCTTGGCGGCTTCGGTAGCATAGCCTTTTTCCCAATGCCTTCTCATTAAACGGTAACCGAGATCGTAATAATTTATGTGGCCATTGGTAAGTACCGTCATATACTTAAGGCCTGCCCAGCCCAAAAATTCTCCTGTATCTTTTTGTATCATGGCCCAGCGACCTATGCCGTTATCTACGTATTGCCTGCGGATAAGTTCGATCACCTTCCTACTCTCTTCAATTGCACCCTGCGGTTTATTGCCTAAATATTTATGGACCTCAGGGTCGGAATCGAGCTCAAACATACCTTTATCGTCGGATGGTAATAATTCCCGCAAAAGAAGTCTTTCGGTTTCAATAAACACCTTCATAAATGGATGCTTGTATTCTTAAATTTAAGTATTTCCAAATAAAAAAGCTATTCCATCCAGGAATAGCTTTCTTTTATAAAATCTACCACCAGTTTGCAGCAGATGATTTTATGTTGATTGTTTGATTAGTGATGTACGCCTTCGGCGATTTCTTCAACAATCTTCGCACAAAAAGCAGGAAGATCTTTAGGAGTGCGGCTTGTTACAAGTCCGTCATCAACTACAACCTCTTCATCCACCCATTCAGCGCCCGCATTAATCAGATCGGTTTTGAGAGATTTGTAAGACGTTACTTTTCTGCCATGCAAAAGACCGGTCTCAATGAGAGTCCATGGCCCATGACAGATGGCAGCGACCGGTTTTTCATCTTCCATAAAGTCTTTAACAAAACCTATTACATCTTTATTTGTACGAAGAACGTCGGGATTCATGACTCCACCTGGCAACACCAGAGCATCATACTCATTACTATCCGCATCTAAAATGCTCAGGTTCGCCTCAAATTCGTCCCCCCAGTTTTTATTTTTCCAGGCCGTTACGGCACCTTTTTCGATCGAGATCACATCTACGGTTGCTCCTTCTTTTTTAAGTTCTTTTAAAGGTTCTTCAAACTCCGACTGCTCAAAGCCATCGGCAATTAGTATTGCCACCTTTTTTCCATTCAATCTTGCTTCCATTTTAAAGTATTTTTCTAGTAACTGAAAAATTCATACCAATGAAACATAGTGGTGTCGCCGTATTTTCGCCTTCATTATTTTCCGTTTCACCGATACCTTTGTCCGCAGGGTTTTCCCATAGGAGAAAAAAATACCCATAACGTTTCTTATGATTTTAAAATCGTGACTTAAGATGTAAATTTACGTGGTGGTCTTTTAATCCGCGCATCCCTTATACCTTATGAGTATTGCCCAAGACTGGTTCAAACAAAAAAAGTGGCGGCCGTTTCCTTTTCAAAAAGCAACCTGGAAAGCTATTGAAGAAGACCGCTGCGGTCTGCTTAACTCTCCAACGGGAAGCGGTAAAACCTATGCCATTTGGTTTGGTATTCTTCATCATTATTATAAAAATCACAAACTAAAAAACAGAAAAAAAGACACTGGACTCCATTGCTTATGGATAACACCTCTCAGGGCCTTGTCGAAGGAGATTCTTTTGGCCACGCAACAGGTTTCAAAAGATATGGAACTTAACTACAAAATTGCCCTTCGTACAGGCGATACCAGTGTTGCCGAAAGAACAAGACAACGAAAAAGGTCACCGCAAGCCCTTATCACTACTCCTGAGAGTATACAACTTTTACTTGCGTCTAAAGAATATGCGAAATTTTTCAGTGGATTAGAATTTGTGATCGTTGACGAGTGGCATGAGTTAATGGGGAGTAAACGTGGCGTTCAGGTACAATTAGCCTTGTCCAGGTTAAGAGCATTAAATCCCAAACTTAAGGTTTGGGGAATTTCAGCCACTATTGGGAACCTGGAGGAAGCGAAAGAAATTCTCCTGGGAAAGGACAGCGTGGATGCAACCAGTATTAAAGCTGATCATGATAAAAAAATTGAAGTTGAAACAGTTTTCCCTGAAGTAGTGGAAAAATACTCCTGGGTAGGGCACCTTGGAATACAGCTTCTGCCACATGTTATTCCCATTATTGAAAAAAGCAAAAGCACCCTCATTTTTGTGAATGTGAGATCGCAGGCCGAGATCTGGTACCAGAGATTACTGGATGTTGCCCCGCACCTGGCTGGACAATTGGCGCTTCATCATGGATCGTTAAGTGAAAATGTACGTAAATGGGTAGAAGATAATCTTCACACAGGTCAGCTTAAGGCAGTAGTGTGTACTTCAAGTCTTGATCTTGGCGTTGATTTCCATTCAGTTGACACGGTTATACAAATTGGTTCTCCAAAAGGAGTAGCGCGTTTTATGCAGCGGGCGGGCAGAAGCGGTCATTACCCCGGGGCTAAGAGTAAAATCTATTTTGTTCCGACCAATTCACTGGAAATAGTTGAAGGAAGCGCTTTGCGTTTTGCCATTGACACTCATTTGCTTGAAGACCGAATACCTTATATACGATCGTTTGATGTGCTCATTCAATATATGGTTACTTTAGCGGTGTCAGATGGATTTTACGCACCAGAGCTTTTTGAAGAAGTGAAAAGCACGCATTGCTTTCAGAGTATAACGCCGGAGGAATTTAACTGGTGCCTTGAATTTATTACCGCGGGCGGATCGTCATTAAAAGCATATAGTGAATTTTATAAAGTGGTTGTGCAGGATGGTCTTTACAAAGTCATTAACAGAACTATTGCCCTGCGGCACCGTTTAAGCATTGGTACTATTGTTGGCGACAGCATGATGAATGTAAAATTTATGAGTGGAAAAAGACTTGGCATGGTAGAAGAGAGCTTTATTTCGCGCCTCAATCCAGGAGATGTTTTTTGGTTCGGAGGAAGAAGCCTTGAACTAGTCATGATCAAAGACATGGAGGCCCTGGTAAAGCCAAGTAAAAATAAAAACGGGGCGGTACCCTCCTGGTTAGGAGGCCGTTTGCCTTTATCTGTACAATTATCGCAGAGTATACGCCTGCAATTTGACGAGTATAAAAAAGGCTATATCATCAACAAGGAATTAAAGCGCTTGGCCCCCCTACTCGATCTCCAAAAAAATATCTCACACTTACCTGGTAAAAATGAACTTCTCATTGAACAATTTTCAACTCCTGATGGTTATCATCTACTGGTTTACCCTTTTGAAGGCCGTTTTGTTCACGAAGGTATGGCAGCTATCTTAGCGTACAGAATTGGTTTGCTTGAACCTTTCACTTTTTCGATGGGTATGAATGACTACGGTTTTGAATTGTTAAGTGATAAAGAAGTGGATATTGAAAAAGTGATTGACAACAATTTGTTTTCTCCCGAACACCTATACGACGATGCTTTCAGAAGCATCAATTCTACTGAAATGGCAAAACGGAAGTTCAGGGATATTGCCACCATAGCCGGGCTTATTTTTACCGGTTATCCCGGACAACAGAAAAAAACACGGCACCTTCAGGCGTCATCACAATTATTTTTTAAAGTGTTTGAAGATTACGATAAGGAAAACCTGTTACTAAGACAGTCGTTTAACGAGGTATTGGATTTTCAGCTTGAGATCACGCGCATGCAAAACGCTTTTAAAAGAATAAGTACACAAAAAATTGTTGTAACAAAGCCTGAAACGCCTACCCCATTTTCTTTCCCGATTTTGGTAGATACCCTGCGCGAACGTTTCAGCAACGAAGATATAAGAACACGAATTGACAAAATCTTAAAAGTAGTAAGGAATGAATAAAGCTTACGCCGAAATACTTTTAAAGCAGGAAACATTTTATCTTCTTCCTCAAAAGGCTTTGTACCGGCCGGCTCAAAAACAGTTGATTGTGAGTGATATTCATTTAGGTAAGGCTTCTCACTTTAGGAAAAAGGGAATTCCGATGCCTTTGGAAAGTCATTTGAAAGACATTGACAAAATCCATTTTTTGCTTAACACCTGGAAACCTGAAACCGTTCTTATTCTTGGAGATCTTTTCCACAGCGAGTATAACCGGGAGTGGTTGTGGTTTAAATCGTTGCTAATGGAATACCCGCATACCCAGTTTGTTTTGGTGGAAGGGAACCATGATATTCTTCCTTCGGAAACTTATGTGATACCTAATCTTTTAAAAATTGGATTGTTGGAAGAACAGAACCTGATTTTTTCTCACCATCCATTATTTGGCATTGAGAAATTCAATATCTGCGGACATATTCATCCGGGAATAAACATTAAAGGAAAAGCCCGCCAATCAATTAGCCTGCCTTGTTTCTGTAAAAGCGAAACACATTTGATACTTCCAGCCTTTGGAAATCTAACAGGTTTGGGCCTTTTAGACAGAGATAAAAAAACAGAATACTATCTTGTTACTGAAGATAGCGTGATGCTCTTTTAAAAGATCATTTTTTTCTGTAAGCATAAACTAATTCATCGAGTAATTCTCCATTCTTATAAACGGATTGTTTAATATGTGCTTCCAACACAAAACCCGTTTTTTCAAGAACCCTTTGTGAAGCTTTGTTTGTTCCAAAAGGTCGCGCGAAAATGCGATGGATGTCGTATGTTTTAAAGCCAAATTCCAGCATTTGCGGAATGGCTCTGGTTATAATGCCCTTTCCCCAAAAAGGTTCGGCGAGCCAGTAACCCAGTTCGGCATTTTTTCGGAATACATCTGTTTGCGGATGAAGCCCGATTCCCCCAACAGCCTCACCATTTACCTCTATCGCAAAAATATGAATAGGTGAATCTTTTGTAGCGAATTCAATAAAAGTCTTTCCATTCTCCACTGTATAAGGATGTGGAAATTGATCCATCATGTTTTTGGCAATATTAAAGTTGCCGGCGTATTTGACAAGGCTTTCAAGATCATTTAAGGACCAGGGCCTCAGAATAAAATCCATAAAGAAATGGTTTAGTTATTCACCATCGGCTTAAAATTAATGTTTTTATTTCTTAAGTCCAGTCCGCCTTCACAAATTGATTTGAGATTGACCAGGTAAAACTCCCAGCCTGAATAACAGCCGAGGCGTATTTCTTTTTTTGAATCTTCGTCTGTAGGTATATCTTTTTGCGATAACTCTACCAATATCCAGCCACCGTCTTTTTCACTGAGCTTCACCTCAACTATACAGTCTCCCGCAAAGGTAAATTGAATGAGATCTTTACCATTGGCTGTAATAAATCTTCCGTTTTCTACCGCGTCGTACAGAAACCAGCTCCATTCGTAGCTGTAGCCTTTTTCCAACGATGCATCCCTTGCAATTGGTTTACGCGAAGTGTCGTAAAAAACCGATTTGCTTACAAACCATTTTTCAATTTTTTCGACCTTTGTCCAGGCGTCATAAACCTCAGAAAGTTTAGCTTTTACAAGAATTTTCATAGAAAAGGAAGTCCAATCGAAATTTTTCATGTTCATAGTTTTAAAATTAATAAATGAGTACGAACAGAAACGGATCACCGGATTATTTTACAGGGGAGATAATCCTTTATGCAAAGTAAAAAACCTTAACCTTAAAAGTCAACTAAAAAATTAACTTTTCACAATTAAATTATCAAGAAAGTATAAGATTTTGCTTTTGCCTGGATAGAGTCAGGGAACATAAATATCCCCTAAATTAGTAACTTGATCTTCAACAACAAGGAAGTAATTTTCGTTGTCTATTTTAATATTGGGCACGCCACCCTTACTTGATTCGACATACAGATAATATTTTCCTTTTTTGGAAGCATTACTGGTTAAACGAAAAGTTCCGTCCTTTTCCGATTGCGTCCAACATAGGCCAATGCTGTGCTCAGAATAATTTTCCTTAGATGTAGCATCATCTCCTCTGAGGTAAACATTTCTCTGAACAGGAAGAGCGGTGGTAGCATCAAATAATCTGCCCCTGATGTCAACCTTAGAAAAGAGTTTTTTCTGGCAAAACCAGAATAAAGACCCGCAAAGAAGCAAAAGTGTAAGCGTAAAGTGAGTGCGTCGTATCATTTAAATCATTCGTTCATCCGGTATTCCTGACTTAACGTAATATCCTTTCAGATAGTGTGTCCCAGCCCAAAAAAACCGTTTTTTTTCGTTCCCTAAAGTTACAACAAAATCAGATACCGGTAAGATCTTTCCCTCTTTCCTCAATGCTTTCTTCAATATCAATATAAGGCTCTTCGATAATAGCCTTTTTGAGAGATTTACGGTGTATAGAAAGCAGGATGGCCGGTAAAAGTATGAGGTTAGTAAACATGGACATTAAAAGTGTTAACGAAACCAGAACCCCCATAGCTACGGTACCTCCAAAACTTGAGGCGGTAAAGATGGCAAAACCGCAGAACAAAATAACTGAAGTATAAATCATACTTAGACCAGTATCCTTTATAGCGGAAGTAATGGCTTCGGAAGCCGTTTTCTTATGTTTTTTAAGTTCGTGACGGTATTTGGTTAAAAAGTATATGGTGCCGTCGGAAGAAATACCAAAAGCGATGCTAAAAATAAGAATAGTAGAAGGTTTAAAACGAATATCAAGGAATCCCATGACCCCCGCGGTAATAACCAAAGGAATAAGGCAAGGTAATTTGGAAAGAACAATGATGCGCACCGACCGAAACAAGGCAATACCCACAATGGCAATCAGCACGATTTCAATAAGCAAACTTTCAATTAAATTATCGAGAAGGTAATCGTTACTTTTCAGGAAAACCAAACTATGACCGGTTGTTGTAAGATTGTATTCTTTAGGATCGAATATAGAATCGATCTTTGGGCGCAACTCGGCCATTAAGGCGTCCATTTTTTTAGAACCAATATCCTTGGCCTGGTAGCTGATGCGGGTTACCTGTTTGCCGGTGTCTAAAAAGTTCTGCAATTTATTGTTTTGACCTTTTAGAGTGCCTGTAAATTCAGCCAGGTTTTTAAGATCAGATACAGCGGGCAGTTTATAAAATTTAGGATTGCCCCCCTTGTATGCCTGGTACGAGAATTTTATACCTTCAACAATGGAGAGCGGTTTACTGAAAATGTCGTATTCGGCAAATACTTTTTGAAGGCGTTGTATTTTGTAAAGCGCACGGGCATTATCGGCAAACAAACCATTATGTTTTTTTGTATCAAGTTCTATCTCAAAAGGTAAAACTCCCTTAAAATTCTCTTCAAAGAAATGCAGATCGGTATATACAGGATCTTTCTCGGGAAGGTCATCCACCACATACCCGTTCATATCAATAAAGGTCATTCCCCAAAAGGAAATAGCTGTTATTATAGCGGTAACAAGATAAATGCTTGACCGGCGATGCTGCACAAGGAAGTCGACAGCCTCAAGTATACGGTTAATGCGTTTACCTTCCTGGTGTTTTGTATGTTTGGCCTTAGGTGTTGGCAGAACATTTAAAATAATAGGTATTAAAATAAGGCTGATAAAATAGGTTGCCATTACACTTACCGCGGCTACCAAACCAAACTCCACCAACATTGAGCTTTTTGTAAAATACAACACTCCAAAACCAATTGCCGTTGTAATATTTGCCAGGAAAAGTGTAATTCCAATAGTTTCAATACTTCGCTGCAAGGCTTTTATTTTATTGCCATGCAGCAAAAACTCGCTTTGATATTTATTGATAAGGAATATACAGTTTGGCAGACCAATCACCATAATTAAAGGGGCTATTAATCCCGACAGTACAGTGATCTTATAACCAAACAGTTCCATAATACCTATCGACCAAACAACTCCAATCACCACAACAATCAATGAGAAAAGTACCGTAGTTACAGATCTAAAGAACAACCAAAGAATGAGCGCCGTTACGCAGACCGCCAGTATAAGAAACAAAGTCATCTCATGTGATACTTTGGTCATTAGTTGCGATCGTATATAAGGCATACCCGAATAATGCATCTCTACATTGTGTTTCTGAGCATAGGCGTCGCCAAGTGTTCTTATTTCATCTACAATTGTTAAACGTCGCTTAGAATCCAGGTCTTTTTTCTTGAAAGTGATCAACAGTACTGTAGCGCCGGTTTCTTTATTATAAATGAAGCCGTGAAAAAAAGGCAGATTCAATATTTCTTCTTTTAAGCTATCAACTTCTGCCTGACTAGTAATAGGATTTTGTATGAGAGGAATAGTTTCGAATTTTTCGAGACTGTCATTTTTTACAAGCCTGAAAATATTTGTGAGAGAAATTATTTCTTTTATTCCCTGAATGTTCTTTACATTCTTGCTGAGTTCGTGCCAGTCTCTGAATTTTTCGAGCTTAAAAAGATCTTTGTCCTGAAAACCCATGACCATGACGCTTCCGTCTTCGCCAAACTTCTTTTTAAAATTCTGGTATTTAATAAAAGTACTGTCGGTATCCGGAAGGATTTTTGCAAACTCGTAAGAAAGTTCCATCCTTGACGCTTCATAGCCCATAAAAATGGTAAGAAGCAAGACTCCAAGCGTAAAAATAAGTTTATTTCTTAATAAAATTCCTGAAAAGAATTTCCACATACCTAGTGCTGTATTTTAATGAAGTACTCTTTTTTTAATCATTCCACCCTTGGTATCCTTTATACTGTTCATGATAACAAACGCCGCGGGATCAATTTTTTCTATTTCTGTATTCAGTTTGGCAACCTCCAGTCGTGTTATCACCGTATACAAAATATCTATCTCACCTTTCTTTTCACCGGTTTTCCCAAATCCCCTGGTGCCTTTATAAACAGTTACTCCACGCCCCAGATCTTCGGTAATCATCAAACGTAACTCCTCATTTTTAGCCGAAATAATAGTTACGCCGGTGTATTCTTCTATACCTTCAATAATAAAATCGACGGTTTTCGAGGCGCTAAGATAAGCTAAAATAGAATATAATGCGGTTTCAAAAGAGAGAAGCCATGCCGCGAAAGAAAATATAATAATGTTCACAATCATAATAATATCTCCAATAGTAAGACCGGTTCTTTTACTGAAAGAAATGGCCATTACCTCAGTGCCATCAATCACCCCTCCACCCCTCATAGTAAGACCAATACCGGCACCAAGAAAGAAGCCACCAAAAACCGAAACAAGTAATTTATCGGCGGTAAGAATTGGAAAACTTATAGTGGCCAGGCAAAGGGCAAGCCCCAATATACCAAGCGCAGTCTTAAGTACAAAGTTTTTCCCTATCTGCGTAAAGCCCATAATAATAAAAGGGATATTCAAGACAATAATCAGAATTGACAATTGAATGCCAGTAACAGCTGAAATGAGCAGTGAAATACCGGTTATTCCACCATCGATAAACTCGTTTGGCAATAGAAAACTTTTAAGACCGAAAGAGGCTGAAAAAATGCCTAAGATAATAAGAAAGGCATTTATGATCTCCCGTTTCATTAAACGTTTCAAAACGAGAAAAGCCTTTGCTTTCTGCCGGCGTGTTTTGGCCGCTTCAGTCCTTTCGTTCAGGTCATAACTGGTATTTCGTCTTTCCAGCACATTGGGATCCTAAGCTTAGAATTCCACGTGGACAAGTTGTCGCG
>JADMIO010888854.1_pt1 | contig 82437 bp, 82 predicted proteins | sample 8958161 | NCBI WGS metagenome assembly JADMIO01 (sample SAMN16585339, study PRJNA669376) | soil metagenome | isolation source: Crop rotation soil | place: USA: Cullars Rotation, Alabama | collected 2011
CGCGACAACTTGTCCACGTGGAATTCTAAGCTTAGGATCCCAATGTGCTGGAAAGGCCCCTAAAGCAACTTTGATTTGGAGTTGGACTTCAGGAGTCTCGAAAAAGTCCAAACCGCGCAACCTTTCAAAAGGATACTTTCCGATCCACGCCTTAATATTAACTGGGTCCACTTGAGGCTTTGAAGAGGTGGGATTCCAGACAAGAACTTTTTGACGCGCTGCTTCCTTTGCCGAATCTGTCAGGGCCGGCTCGATCAACGCCAGGCTCTTTGTTATCCCCGCCGCGATTTTTGAATCATTCACGCGCTCCTTGGCTAGAAGCAGCCAAAAAAAGGCGCGTTCTATGTCCTTTGGGACTCCGCGACCACGAAGATAACCTAGAGCAACATTGAATTGCGCCACACCATCGTTCATTTCTGCCGCACGTAAGTACCAGCGCATCGCTATGCGGTCGTCCTGCTTCACTCCTCGTCCATTGGCATACAGCACGCCAATCCGGAACAGAGCAGCCGGCGAGCCAATTTCTGCAGCTTGGCGATATGAGGACAGGGCTATTCCATAGTTTTGCCTTACGCCATGACCGGACTCTGACATCAGGCCTAAATAAAGCGGAGCGTCGACAACTGAACTTTGACGAGCCAGCCACAAGTTGGCGATCGCCTTCGCGTAGTTTCGATTCCGATAAGCCTCAAGTCCGTCTTTGACATGATCTTCGATGCTTACGTTCGGAAGTTTCTGCAGGCGTCCGGATGTGTATAACCATCCGACCTCTGAGGACCCCTCTCGAAAAGAAAAAACGAGACCGTCTGCCAGTTCTCTAATGGCTGGCTCGCCGCAGTTTCCGAAAGATTCGGAGACACGCTCTGAAGCAACGTCGAGGACGATATAGAAGCCTTCACAGGCACTGCCGCCCGTTCCGAGCGACAGGACCAGAGTCGTTGGATTTTCCCAGTTTGGGAAAGCGGCTGAGACAAAGATATTCCCAGCTTTGTGATCTTCGTAGATAACTCGACCATTCACGACGGCACGAACATCCGGATAGCTTCCTAGTACACTTATCGCGCCAGCGGCTTTTTCGTACCTGAGAGGAACCGCCCCCAACTGCTCGTCGGTCGCGGCCCTGGCCTGAAATATTGAGAGAAGGATAAAACCGGCGAAAACGATTAGTCGTTTGAGCAAGTGAGGATATGCGGGCACGGCGCGCTCTCTACTGATAGCCCTCGAAAGGATTTGGTTGCATGGCACATCCCCGCATGGCCTCTCTATCCATAATAGGGCTTGTCCTGGATATCTCGCTATTCCGAGAATTTTGCTTTTGCGATGTGGGACGGCTGTCGGCATCCCATTGTGTCGCAGGGTAATCAACCTATTGAACGATACAATCGCTGACAATGGTCGCGGTGCGGACATGCCAAACGCTTGGAAATGGCTAAAAGGGAAAGCTCCCGGCTTTACCGAGCTTTCGGTAACCGAGCAAAATGCCATCAGGGACTTTTCGTTTCTATGGAGTTTGTTTGAAAGCCGCGTGCTCGACTCAAGTGGCAGCGCCCGCCGCATTTTTGATGTCGTGGAAGCCTGGAACGATGCTGGCGAACTCGATGGTGGCTTGTTCGACGAGCAACTGAACTATTTCAAAGACCGTTACTTTGCTGACCACGAATTCACGTATCATTTTGACAATTTGCATTTAAGGCCTAGCGATCGGGCCCCAATGCTTCGTGGTGTGCTAAACGGGAGCGATAACGATCCCGCTCATCGAATCGCAACCTCGCTGATTATCGTATTCCGCTACCGCAACAATCTTTTTCATGGCTTGAAGTGGCAATATGAGCTCGCGGGGCAGCTCGATAACTTCAACGCTGCGAACGCGATCCTCATGAAAACCCTCGATCGTTATGGACGTCTGGGCGCGGAGTAGTCAGGCCGTGAATGTGATCGGGGCGGTCAAAGGACGTCACGCACCCGTCAGCCGCCGAGGTTCGAATGTGCCCCCGCTTAAACAGAGGGGAAAGTAATGGACTTGAGCCCCGAACGGCTTCGCATTTTGCAAATCTTCTTTCCCTACGCGGCTTCAAAATATTTGGACATGACCAGTGGGAACGGACGGTTCGTTCACTACACAACCGCTGAGGCAGCAGTGAACATGATCCGAACTAAAGAAGTTTGGATGCGCAACGCCACCGCAGTAAATGACTTTATGGAAATTGAGCACGGCATTCGGTGCTTGACCAATGCATACAACGGCGCATTGGGCGAGAGGTTCAAGATTGCGCTGAACAAGATCTTTCCTGGATTCACCGATGAGCTTGAGCAGAAGTTCAACGGTTGGCTGCCTCACTTCCGAACCGATACGTTTATCACGTCGGTTTCTGAACACCTTAGCGAGGAAGATACGCTAGGTCGGCTGTCGATGTGGCGGGCGTATGGTGGCTCCACGGGGATAGCCGTCGTCCTCAATCAAGGCCCGTTTCTTTCGCAATCAGACGCGCTAAAAGCGTATACAAGTCCTGTGGCCTACAAGAGCATTGCCTCTTTCGGACTCGACTTCGAGAAAGTCGTACAGAATATCGAAACAGCCACTACATTTATCGAAAGTATCGGACGCGATCAGGTGATGGCCAGCGTCTTCGCTATGCTGCGCTTCTCGATCCTTTGCACGAAACATCCCGGCTTTAGCGAAGAGCGTGAGTGGCGTGTTGTATGTTCCCCGGCGTTCGAACGATCGGACCGGCTTATTGAGGACATTCAAATAATTCGCGGCACCCCTCAAAAAATCTACAAAATCCCACTGAAGAACGTGCCAGAACAAGGGTTGCTGGGTGCTGAGGTCGCGGAGATTGTAGAGCGCGTAATCGTCGGACCAACCCAGTACCCCACCAGCGTCAAGGATGCGGTGGTAAGCTTGCTCGAAAGTGCAGGAGTCCAAAACGCTGCGACCAAGGTGTTTGTTTCGGATATTCCGCTTCGTCACTAGCGTCCGAAGCTTTTTCTACAAAAATCAAAAGCCACCGGGAAATAGCGAGATATCCAGCGCTGGCCCTATAACGGATATGGAAGCGGCGCAGCCGTCGCGCGGTTTGATTTGGCAATCAAGGTATTGAGGGACCCCGCTGAGCTGAAACAAGCCGAAATATCTTTCTGTTAGCGAGCACAAGATGCCCGAACTCTTTTTGCAAGAGCGACATCTGCCAAAAAAGGGCAACGCTGTTTGAGTCGTCTATTAGAAGTTTGCCGCCTTGGCGTTTGTCGGTGGTCGGAAAAGCAACATCACGCGCCGTGACCCGCAGCGGGGACATTTCATGCGGCTTTCGAGGCGGGCCAAGGGAAAGTCACGGCCCCGCGTCCAGACCAAAGTCTGCATATCGAGCTCAGCGCCGGCGATGCACTCCCGAATGCTCTTCATGGCGTCGCGCTTGCCCCAGGCGCAGCGTACAGAGATGCGCCAGCCCTGCGAGAAGGCTTCACCAAGAGTGTCGACTGCCATGAGAACGAAACTAGAACGCTATGCCGGCTGGTCAATGAGGGCGGCCGGGAAGCCAGCAAATATGCAGTTCCGGACTCGGATTCGTGCCCGCTATCCCCATATGCGGACTCAGTAATTTCCGTTCTGTAGCGTGTGGAGTTGCATCATGGCCCCCCGTCCCTATTGGAAGGGCTATCTCAAGTTGTCGCTGGTTTCCTGCTCGATCGCCCTCTATCCGGCGACCTCCAGCACCGAGCGGGTGTCCTTTAATCAGATTAACAAAAACACCGGCAACCGCGTTCGGTACAAAAAGGTCGATTCCGAAACCGACGAGGCGGTCGAACTCGCGGACATCGTGAAGGGCTACCAGGTCGAAAAGGGCGTCTACGTAACGGTCGAGAACGACGAGCTCGAAGCCCTCCAGATCGAGAGCAACCACACTATCGAGATCGACAAGTTCGTGCCGCTCGCTGAGATCGACGAGCGTTACTTCGACGCGCCGTATTACATCTGCCCCAACGATGAAGTCGGCCAGGAAGCGTTCGCCGTCATCCGCGAGGCGATGAAATCCAAAAAGATGGTCGGCGTAGGTCGCGTCGTGCTCGCGAAGCGCGAACGCCCGATCATCCTGCGTCCGCTCGGCAAGGGCTTGGAAGGCATCACACTGCGCTACCCCTACGAGGTGCGCGGCGAGGACAGCTACTTCGAGGAGATTCCCGACGTGAAGCTCGTGCCTGACATGGTGAAGCTCGCGGGTGACATCATCGACAGCAAGGCAGGGAACTTCGACCCGTCAGAGTTTATCGACCACTACGAAGCGGCGGTCGTCGACATGCTCAAGAAGAAGCAAGCAGGCTTGCCGTTGAGCAAGGATGCTCCGGCTCCGCGCAAGACGAACGTCGTGAACCTCATGGATGCGCTACGCCGGAGTGCGCAAAGCGAACGCCGGCCCCTGCCGAAGCGCGCAGCAGCGTCAGCCAAGCAACCTGCGAAACGCTCAACCGCTCGAGCGCGGAAGGCCGGCTGACAATGAAAGACCAGCTCCTTGTTGTCGTCGATGCCGTGCTGCAGGCGAAAGCAGAACTGAACACGCACTATTCGCGCCGCGTGAAAAACGCACCGCGGACCATCCAGCGTCTCCATGCGATCTTGTTCGACCCAAAAGTCAGTGAGGCGATGGGGCTGCTCGTGCCGGGCATTCAAGCAAGTCCCGGCCTCGTCCCTGAGCACGAAGAATATAGGCGCGAAGACGCGTGCCGATCATGACAATTTTCGGCGGGGCCAATAACGAGAGCGCCAAAGAGTTAGATGTGCACCCGTTGGCTCCGGGCATCGGTCGGATCGTGTGTTTGGAGTGCGAGGGCAAACCGGACGACTACCCCTCCCTTTTCCCGCCCGAAATAGGCGTAGAGCAGTGTCTACACTGCAAAGGACTCGGCTACGTCCTGGTCGACATGTAACGCGGTCACGGGCCTCGCAGCAGAGCTCCTTTTCTATAATCTCGATGTTCGTGCCGACCTTCTTAATGGCCGCCAGTACATCGGCTCTCGACTTCCCGGATATTTTCGTCAGATGCCGTATGACCGCGTCGTCATCCGGGTCCGACGTGTATGCGATCGTGCTTCGGCTCTTCTACCTTTAGGGTCATTAGAGTCGTCTCTTCCGGCGCACGTCGCCGCGGTCGCCTTTGCCCTTCTTCACTCCGCTTCGCCTTGCTGCGGCGATTGGCGGCGAGCGAGCGGGCTACACCCACCTGTTTCTTTGTGAAGCGCCCTTATTTCCCGGACGTAGCGCTCATCGCTTTGCGCGGCTCAAGAGTGTGCGATGACATCATCGCCCTTCCGGACGTCTTACTTTGCCCCAGACCATGAGGTGCAGCTGGTGCCCGCAGTCACATTCGTACTCACGAAGTTCCGTACCGTCGAACGGCAGAGGCTTTACAGCGGCGAGACGCATATCGTTTTTGCAGACACAAGTCGGCATGTCGGTATCTGGGGAGGCAAGAACGTGCTCTAACGTCGCCAATTTTATTACTCCTGCTTTTTGGGTTTTAGCCATTCTGGCGACGGCGTCGCGCATTGGCGCGAGTAAACACTCTCTGCCGTCAATGGTTCCTAGAATCTTCCACGCAACACGTCCCGGTGTGTAATTTTACATCTACGCTTGCACGCGTCACGCACCACGTCCGTCCTGCCGTTCGGGTTCGCGCGGTTCATAGTGTCTCGGGACTTGCTCTGATAATGGCAGCCTCACAGCGACGACGGTAATGAGCTGCTTGAATTCTCATCGCTGGCTCGTAGGTGGTCCAGCGTACCAGAGATACCAAAGAGGCTTATGCGCACCAACCTCCCCTTTCCAGAAATCTCAAAGCCAAGGGAAATAGCGAGAGATTCCAGATTGATCCTATAGGGGATATGGGGACCGTGCAGCCATCGCGCAGTTTGACTTGGCAATGAAGCTATTGAGGGAACGGAGAACCGGCTTCTTAATCAGTTTGAGCGGTCCAATTCTTGGGGGTCGGTGGGATGCCTATTTTACCGGATTTGATACAGCCCGGCCTAAAAGTTCTTTTTTGCGGGACTGCACCTGGACGAACATCTGCACGTCAGCTTGCGTACTATGCCAACCGGCGGAACGTGTTTTGGTCAACGCTTTTTAAAGTTGGTCTCACTCCTGAACCGGTTTCGTCCCGCAGCTATCAAAACCTTTTGCTTTTTGGCATCGGACTAACCGACCTCTGCAAAAACGAGTTCGGCAATGATGAAGAGCTTTCGAAAACAGCTTACGATTCAGACCGGTTGAGATCACTCATCGTCACTTATCGGCCTGCAATTGTCGCCTTCACGAGCAAAAATGCGGGGAAAGCGTTTTTTAGAAAGAAACTCGAATACGGTCGGCAGTCCGATAGGGTCGGGGAAACGCAGGTGTTTGTCTTGACGTCGCCTTCACCAAGAGCGGCGTGGAGATTCGACATTCAGTATTGGGAAGAATTGTCGCAAGCGGCGCGAAGCTTGCTGGGGACTAACGGGGATATCCATGCCGACGGATTTCGTGATCGGTCAAATCTACAATCGCCGTAAAGACATCCATGGCCGCTTTGGTGGGCAACGTCAAAGCGGCATTGTCACGCCGAAGAACTATCCGGCGATTTTTCTATTTACCGGCCGCGGTACGCGTCATGGATACGAAGATATGTGGACCAAAGATGGCGCCCTTGAATACTTCGGCGAGGGGCAAAAAGGCAACATGGTCCTCACGAAAGGCAATAAGGCGATTGCTACCCATGCCCAGGAAGGCAAAGAGTTACTCATGTTCGAAATGCTAGGCGGAGGCCAGGTCCGCTTCCGCGGACCATTCAACTGCGCAGGCTATTCGTTTGTCCCTGGCAAGGACACCAAGGGAAACATTCGCCAGGCCTTGGTCTTCGAACTCGTGCCCGCCGAAGACGAGGGAAAACTTACCGAACTGCCGCCGCCTCCTTCACCAACTATGGACAAATCCGAATTGCGGCAACGTGCTTTCGCCGCCGCTGGCCCACCCAAGCAAGGACAAAGAAAAGAAGCTGCGAAGGATTATAAAATCAGAAGTGAGCGAGTGCGCCAGTGGGTGCTTGTACGTGCCGATGGCATTTGCGAAAGCTGTGGCCACAACGCCCCCTTTAAAACAAAAGATGGACGTCCTTATCTCGAATCCCATCACATTCACCGTCTAACCGATGACGGACCGGATGACCCACGTTCAATGGCTGCAATTTGTCCGACCTGTCATCGTGAGATCCATCACGGAAGCAATGGGCCGGCACGCAATGACGCACTCAAAACCAAAATTGAAAAAAAAGAGGGATCGTTAAGCGCGGGCCCGATGTAAGTGACAAGTCATCGTTGTTAGAACATCCGCAGATTGCATTTTTGATACGGCCCTTGAAGCTTGCCGAAATTGCTAGTGCGAATTTGGTTCGGGCTAATAATTAGATCAAACACGGGATTCACTAAGTCAAAGGCGGGGGTATCATTAATCCGTTGCAGCACACTGCCGTTCGAGGAGTAACTTACGTAGTAGCCTTTGCCGTCGAAAGTGCCCGGCGTCGTGGACGGAACAATGTGAAGCTCACCGCCGGTGTCAGAGATTCTGCTTTTGAGCACGGCGCTCACGTTTGCTAATACGTAGCCTCCGCCCTGTCTGTACTTTAAAATCACAGTAACATCGGGCGGGCCCATCGTCCCAGAACTCGAGGTGGCATTTAGTTTTAAACAAACTTCATACTCCACCGCGCCTTTCTGTGAGTATGCGTAATAATAGTTGCCTTGAACGGATTGAATTAAGAACTCCTGAGCTTTCTGCTTTGCCTGCTGTTGTTGAAGCCTCTCTAGGCGAGATGCTTCGATGGCGTCGTGCCTTTTTTGATCAGCATCGAGCTGCTCCTTTAACAATGCTGCTTTTGCACGAGCTTCGATTCCTTCTGTAGTGTCGCCCAATAGCTCGGCCGCTCGAGAGTACTCTTCAAGCACCTTCTGCTTCGATCGATTCAATTTCTGAAGGACTTCAGCGTAATAGTAATGGCCCAACCCGCTCTGTGGGTTTTCAGAGAGGCCGAATTCAAACATCTTCTCTGCGAGCTCCAGCTTTCCGATTTTGTAATTGCTAAAAGCTTGTTTGAAGACATCATCAGGAGCAGCAGAACAAAGGTTTGTCACGGAAAGCGATAACACCGCTAGGAGTGTAAGAGAGCTAAAACGCGCCATTGCTAAAACTTAGGGACAGCGGCCGTCTGCCCGAAGAGTTTTTCATCTTCGGTCGGCGACGCGAGTTTTGCTATACCGATGCATTGCAGACGTACAAAAGGATTTTCAGTATCAATCATTTCCGCGGGCTGAACAGACTTCACATTCCATTCTTTACAACTTCGATCGCTATCCGAACTAGTAATTCATCAGCAATCCAATCGGTCGAATCCCAAACTTCTTGATTGTGAGACTCGGCCACTTTAACCCCTTGTCGTATGTGATCGGCACGAACATCTAAGGTTTCTAAGGAATCAATCCCCTCAATTATTTCGCCCCTAGCGAACTTCGCGCAACCTCCTGAGTCCAACATCGACCAACGAAGGTTCTCTTTGAGGTCACCACAAGTCGCCGAACGCGCCGGCTGCGCACCGGAACATGACTTGAGCCGAAATTCTTCGCTTACTTGATGTGCGAGCAGCCACACCTGATGGTCGTCACAGAGCTCGAGGCTTTTTCGTGCATTTTCGTTCTGCTTCTGCCCTTCATTGAAGCCCTGCCTTATCAGCCGAACTCGATGCCGACTGACTGCACGGATGATAATGCCCCTAACAAAAGCGCGATGCCGGTCGGTCTGCGAGTCTCGAAATAACCAACGGACGTTTTCTAAGGCTTCACTCTGCTTACAAGCGTATCCAAAAACCGCCGAATGGCTTGGCAACACGGCGGTTACCGATTCTTCTGCGCTCGAAGCTGTAAGTGACAACCAAATTAGGGTGAGCAACAGTGGCAGACCGCTGCATTCGGCCGACTTACGGTCAAAAAGATGCCGGTACATTGAGGTTCTGCCGTTGCGGTCACCCAGGGCTAATCGTGCCGGGTTTCGGGGAATTGTCTAGATGACTCTCAAACCCATCGGCAAACGCGTCATAGGGCTTCCCACAAGGATCCCAGCAAACCCTCCAAACCATGGATGCAGCATCGCGGATCGGCAGCAAACTCTGGCTGAATGACGCCATCCCGCGAGCGTCCGCGACCGAAATTGTTTTCGGCTTGTGGACAGGTGCAGCCTTCCGCGACGGCAGCTGGATCACCCGGCGATGCTATTGGCACTTTCCGATCGATAAGCATCTAGCTCTAACAACGTAGGCGCACGTTCAATGGCTCACGAAGATCGCCGTCATGTCGCCTCCCTTTATATGGCAGAAGGAGCCTGCGACGTTAGCGGTGAACCATAGCGACAATCCGAACGTGTACGAACCTGCAGCTCTAATTGGAAACATTCGGGACGTTGCCAGATTGAAGATCACCTGCTCGCCGAAATTATCGTACGAATATTCTTGGTATCCAGCGCCGTAAGCAATTGGTGGGGGGGGTAGTTGGACGAGTCGAGATTTAAGTGTGAGGTTGGGGTTATCGCCTCGGCAGTCAGCAATCCCATTTGCACTGATAAATACGTTCCCTGGGCCAGCCGTCTTCACAGTTATCGATCCGAGAGTGGGAGTAGGATCGTCTTGAGTGATGTCGAAACAATATGTCTTGCCCGCTGCCAGTTGACATGGCGGACTTTTTTGAAGCGTGGCGCCTCCGGCAACCGCCTGATGAGTTAAAGCGCTAACAAGAAAGGTGGCGGCCAGCAGTACTGGAATAGCCGATGTTCTCATTTGCTCCCCCTGGTTATTCAGTGAGATTACGCCCCTCGCAAAATATCGCCTGTTTGGAGTTTATGAAAATCTTCGACTAATGCCTATGTCGACGAAATCGTGCGAGGCCGTGGGATGTTTTTGTAAATTGTGCCTTCTGAAACGCCCAGTTGCCGAGCAATTTCTCGTATGGTTAGACCGCCATCTTTCAATAGTGCGGTAGCGGCCGCTAGTCGTTCCTCGCCAAGAGCCCTCGGCCGCCCGCCGCGTCGGCCCCGCATCCTTGCTGCGTCCAAGCCGGCAATTGTTCGCTCGCGGATGATGCTGCGTTCAAATTCAGCCAACGCTCCGAAAATGTGGAATATCAATCGCCCACCTGCCGTGGTGGTATCGATGGCTTCGGTCAACGATCGAAATCCGCACTGTTTGTTGTTTAGTTCGTCGATCGTCTCGATAAGCTGGATCAGGGACCGGGCTAGCCGATCTAATTTCCACACCACAAGCGTGTCACCGGGCCGTAAGAAATCGATCGCGGCTCTCAGTTGCACACGTTCGCGCAACGCACCGGAAGCAGTTTCTTCGAATATCCGACGGCAACCAACCACCGACAGGGCGTCCGTCTGTAGGCTTGGGTTTTGGTCTCCTGTGGAAACCCTGGCGTAACCGACCAGTATCACCGCACGTCCGTCTCCAAAAAACGCCCGGACGATATTTTTGAGAGCTTCCAATTGCTAGAGTGGGTTTTCAGAGAAATTTCACCGGGGAAATTCAGTAACCAGCTTCGTGCCCGGCTAACTTGAGCAAACGAACGTTTTTTCAAGTTGTCGTGTCTGACGGTATGGCCGTCTGGGAATCATCTGCGACCGACGTCTCCGGCTGCGGTTTAAAGGCAACATCAGCCTTAGCGAGCTTATTGAAATACCCGATTCCCTGAACGACTTGGTTGCAAAGTTAGAGCCTTGCAAAAAGACGACATATGGAAAGTGTCGCTCATCAATGAGGAAATTGCGGAACTCTAAGATGTTCTTGTGGACTCGCTCTATGGCGTTGCCGGCGACCATAAAATCCTGATCTTTCGCCTTCCCTACCTTAATGCCCGCCGCGATGTTTTCGACGTCATTCCCTTGATGTTTGGATTCTCCAACAAGGATCACACGCCATTTTCCATGTTTGTCGCGGACCTCTGTGATGGCCCCATCGGGTTTTATGCTTGAGCTGTTGACAAAGATGGTTTTTCCCAAGCGCAAGTCTATCCGTGCGAGCTTGTCATGAATCTCTCGCTTGCTAAGAGAGTCTCGTTGACGGAATTCTAGATTGGGGAATTTCGCTGCAAGCTCAGACAGCACTCCGGCGGTTACTTCGCGTATTGACAGGTCGTGTTTCTGCGCCGCTTTCCCGAAGATGGTCAGCGGCCCTCCGCCAAGCGCCTGCTGTATGCTGAGCCTGAGAGCTTGGCCCTTGCCCCTGAGTTGAATTTCCCCAGCCATCTGGTTCGGCCCTCCAAGAGCGTCGCCCAGGTGACCGCGTATCAAAAGACCTCGCCACGCGAAAGTGCGTTGCGAATCGCACCGAAAGTCAGAAATCACTCGGCGGCCAGCCGTTTATGAGATCAGATTGTGCGCAAAGGCGAGCAGACAGCCAAGAAAAACGAGCGGGACTTTCCGCACATCGTCGAGATGCCGCTGCCGGAAGAGGGCTTCGGGCGCAAACTTGACGATATGGAAGCGGTTCACCGTCAGTGGGGAATAAGGTCGCGCCGGGGCGAAGGCCGCCACGACGAGAACCAGTATTACGTCCGCTTCTGCTTTGCCGATCGTAACCACGCGGAGCAGTTTGCGCGAGCGTTCGGCGGAAAGATAATTTCATCCTAAAGAAAGAGACGCCGGTAGGGCGGACTTGGGTTGACCTAGCGTGCCGCTGATAACGGCGCCGCGCTTAAAAAATCGAATCGCGCCAAATAGTTACAACCTATTGATTCTAAACAAGGAATCTGCTAGAAAGATTGAGGCAGGCAACGCCGGAAGCACTCCGAGTCTCCAATCGCGCGAGGCAGTGATCCCTTCGAAAAGGATCATCATAGGAGCCGGGGGCCTGCCACTTTCTTCAAAACCTTGCGCCGTAACTCTCGAACAGCTTTTGCTGTGATGGAGTGAGGTTCATCTCTTTAAGAATTGGCATCGGTTTGAGGCCGACACCGAGATACCAAGGCTTCTGCCAGGCGAACGTTTTTTTAAAGGCGATTACTGGTTTCAAACTCTCGGCATAGGATGGGTCGCAGTCGATTTGACCTCCACCTCGGTTCAACTCGACGCCCTGATAAAAAGCGCCGGCCACAACGTCCGCTAATTGCAGCCCGCCTCGCTGGGCATGATCAAAAACAAAAATCTCGTCGTGGTCGATAACGGACCATCTGATCATCTTGTAATTCAACACGAGGGTTTTAGTGCCCGTCTGCCAATAGAGCTTCCAAAGATAGTCAGAAAAATCTTCGTAAGTTAGTCCGCCGCGACGTGAAAATATGATGCGAACTTTGTTCTTACCTTTTTGGAGAAAAGGCGTCTCGCTCTCGCAATACTCTGTTACTCGTTCCAACAACAGCCGCGAAAGAAACCAGTAAATCCACGATTTGTTGCCAGCATCCAACCGAGCATTGCGATAACCTTCGATATTCTTCTTATTCGACATTACAACGAAGCACTTGCACGGTTTTTTCGCGAGGGCAGAGCAAACAAGCGATTTCTTGAAATCCAATAGCTTGTTAAAGTGCAGATTGGTTCGCTTACTTGTGAAGTCGGCTTGAACATCGTTTACCCACGCGACCATTTTGGGGTCATCTTCGATTTTGACCACCAGCGCCGCAAGGACTAGCCATTCCGTCGCCCCTTTGGGGTCGTCGGGTTTCTTGACCTGCTCCAATCCGGTATCGCCGGATTCGTCGATGTAGGCGACGAAGGTAACTGGCATCGCGAAAAAATCTCAGATCGACAAATTTAAAGACGCTGCGCGCGGATCGGAGGCGTCTGACGATGAGGAGGCCTTCAAACGATCGCAGAAAGAGATCGCGGAAGGACTCGGTCAAACGGATCCGAACTCTGACTTTGGCAGCGAGGCTTAGAAAAAAGCGGAACAAGCGTAAGTAAGGGTGGACCCGGCCCTTGCAGGCCGAGTCCGTTGCGAGAGCTATTTGCTCTTCTTTGGCGCAGGCACGATCACGTGCTGCTTCTCTGTAGTTCTCGGATGTGAGTTCGCGTAAGACGCTTTCACGATCCGGCCAGTTACCGAGCTGCGGTAAATGGTCTTCACGGTGCTAGAGGCCATAAGGCTTTCTCCAATCCCTTACTCGCCTAGACCATAGGCGCATGGAGGCGGGGATTGACCAAAGGCCCGATCAGTGATTCAGTCGGAAACGCAAAACCACCCTTCCTGCATCCCCACCAGGGTTTCTGCAGGTTGGAAAAATCAGAGGCCGCAAGCCTTGCCGGGCGAGCGGCCTCGTCCTTTTCCAAGTCGAACAATTTTAACACACGTCGGGGTTTCGCGGATTCTTGCGCGCAACCGTTCCGCTAAGTTATTGATTCTTAACGATTGTAACCGCCGCGAAACCGTAGGCAAATCAACGCTTTGCTGCTAGGCCATTGAACTAGTTAGCGAATCGCTGCTCGGTTGGATTTGCGACGCGCACACCTGCATGATCACGAGACTGTCCATGTCCAGCGACGTTGACCTGTTACTCGCGGAATACAAAGCGAACGTGGATTTGTGGAAGCACGACGACGATTTGCGGCAGAAGAGGACGGCCACTTTTCTAACTGTCAATCTTTTCTTGTTCGGCATTGTGGCCTTCGTTGTGAAAGAGGCCGCGATCGCAAAGGCTGGCATTGTCGTCGCCACTTTTTTCGCAGGCGCATTCGGCGTGCTGACCTCGGCAATATGGCTCGTCATCCTCCTACGGAGCCATCAATATCTCAGCTTCCGGCGTAGGCAGTTGGCGGAAATTGAAGCAAAGCTGGGAACAGTAAACACCTTCACTAATCAATACCGTGCAATTACACGCGGTGAGCCGCTGCAATTCCTTCATTCAGAAGGCGGGAGCTTCAAAGTCCCCTGGATCGCGACGATTAGTTCGTCCACCCTGGAGGCGTTGTTGCCTCCCGCGATGATATTCATTTGGATCGCAATCGCTTCTTTCGTCATTGCGACGGCCGACTACTCCGCCAATAAAAAGCAGAGTGCACAGCAACAGAATACGACCGCCACGCAAAGTAAGCCTTAGATGTGAGGACAAGCGGGACTCCCGACATCGGTGAGCTAAAATCGGAACCGGCTCGATGGCCGCCGCATTAGGCAGGCATGGTTCGTGTTGCGTCGAAGTCTGCCGCGCAGACGGCGAGGAAGCGCGGCGACGCCGACGCGCCGCCAACATTCATAGAACCTTGCGACCCGTCACCGCATAAGCATCCGCCCACGGGCGGGGGCTGGCTGCACGAAATCAAATTTGATGGCTACCGCATTCAGCTGAGACTCCACGATGGTCGGGTGACGCTGCTCTCACGGCAGCGGCTCGACTGGACGGGGCAGTTCGCCAGCATTGCGCAAGCCGGGAAAACCATCCGCGCTGACAACGCGATCATTGATGGCGAGATAGCTGTCTCCGGCAAAAGCGGTGTGCCGGATTTTCAGGCGTTACGCCGGGAAGTCGGCAAGGCTTCATCGTCGGCTATTTTCCATGCGTTCGATTTGCTCTGGCTCGATGGCGAGGACCTCCGCGCACTGCCACTGAGCGAGCGCAAGGCACGGCTGGAAAAGCTGCTCAAGAAAGCGCCGCCGCAAATCGTTTATGTCGAAGCGTTGAAAGGTGACGGCGCGGCAATTTTCAAGGAAGCCTGTAAGCTGGGTCTTGAGGGCTTGGTGTCGAAGCAAGCGCGCTCGCGCTACGCATCCGGCCGGTCGGAAACCTGGATAAAGAGCAAGTGCACCACCGCCGACAATTTCCCCATCATTGCATTCGTGGAGAAGCTTGGCGCCAAGCCGCGTCGCATTGCCTCGCTTTACATTGGCCGTTGGCACGGCAAGCAATTGCTCTACGCCGGCAAGGTGCAGACCGGCTTCAAGGGCGAAAGCCTGCGGGCAATCCGTGAGGCACTAGACCCATACGTTATCAAGCGGTCGCCGCTTTCCGTGCCGGTGAAGAAGCCTAAGGCGACGTGGGTAGAGCCCGTCGTTCAAGCTGAGGTGAAATACACAGGCGTCACCGACGATGGGATATTGCGTGAGGCGGTGTTCAAAGGGCTACGCGATGACCTGAGCCCGCCGACGATCAAAGCGCCAGCTATCGTGCCGGGACGACGCGGCGACAAGGTCGGGGTGCCACGCGAAAATATCTTGCAGCTGTTGCCGGATGCCGTGGCGCCGACGAAGGCCCAGCTAGAAGCCTATTGGTGCAAGGTCGGCAAGAAGGCGCTCAAGTATTTGGCGCGCCGCCCACTCAAGCTGGTGCGGCATACGCATTCAACCACGTTCTATCACAAAGGGCCGCTGCCGCCCGTGACGGATAGCGTTCATCAGTTACGCATTGAGAAGCGCGAAGGCGGGCACGGTGTACGGCTTTGGGTGGACGACGTGCCGGGCTTGCTCGGTCTGGTTTCAATGGGCGCGGTAGAGCTACACGCCTGGAATGCGACGGTGGATGACATCGAGTACGCCGATCAATTGGTGTTCGACCTCGATCCCGGCGCGGGCGTTGAATGGGATTTCGTCACCGATACCGCGCTGGAATTGCGGGCGCTCTTGAAGGGCGAAGGCTTCGATAGCTGGCCTAAGGTGACGGGCGGCAAGGGCATCCACGTCATGGTGCCAATCGCGCCGGAGCTAACGCACGATCAAGCCCACCGTTATAGCCAACGGATGGCGGAACGGCTCGCTGCGACCAAGCCGGGGCGCTACACGACTTCGGCGGCCATCGGCCATCGCGCAGGAAAACTCTTCATCGACTATCTGCGGAACGGACGCGGCACCACGGCGGTCGGCACTTACTCGCCGCGTGTCCGTGAGGGCTTCCCCATTGCCGCGCCGGTCACGTGGCAACAAGTCGAGCGGGGCATTGCCGCTGACGCCTACACGATGGCGCAACCGTTCCGCGCCGCGCGGCGTTGAGCCTCATGGCGCGGTCGATCATCCAGATGATTCACGATATCGAGGTGAACGGCGGTATCGCTTGGCCGCAGCAAGGCGGCATTCTCATTCACTTTGGCTGCCCGCTTGATGGCATTCGGTTTGATGAGGCGTTTGTCGGCAGCTTCCGCGAAGCTGAGGAATGGCTACACGACGCGTTATTGAAATACCCGGAGACGAGCAGCGCCTACGCAAAGCTGACGAAAGGCCGCAGGCCGCCGAAAGAAAAATCGCCCATCATTCAACTCCTATTCGAGCATCGCATCCCCGGGTCGGTGTTCTGGATTTACGACAGCGCATTCACCGCGATATATGGCGACCCAAACAGCACGGGCTGGACAGCACCATCCGCCGGCTTGAGTAGTTGGGCGGAGACCGAACAATGGTTCGAGCGCGAAGCGCGGGAGCGCCATCCGGCTATGTTCGACTTTAAGGGAGCGGCTTAGGGGCTTTTGTTCAAGGCTTATGCGGGAGTGAGGTCCGGCGCGATGACGGGGTTAGCCATCGCGCCGCCGAACGGTCACTAACCCGCCGTCCGGAATCGATTTAGGGTTTTGACTTAGCCTTGCCGACCTTCTGCTTGCTGGACTGATCAAGTTGTTTGTCCAGCTCGCCGGTCCGCACGGCTGCAATGAGCGTGTCAATCACGTTCGCCAACCTGTCGATTGCGCCGACGGCCACAGCGGTCTTCCCATTCTCGAATTCGAGAACCTTATTGCCGGCTCGGATGAAGAAGACATACCCGCCGCTTTGATCGAGCCGCCACCACGGCGAAACCTTATGCTGTTTCTCGACCTGGACCTTCTGGCCGTCTTTGTGCGTCCACCGCTGACTCACGCGGACATATTGCGGGTCGGCCAGTAACCGCTTCTGTTCCTCCAAACGAGCAATTGTTCTCGTTCGCCTAAACAGAATCGGATTCTGACCGGCCTTCGGCATCTCCGCAAAACTAAGCGATTTAAGAACTGCCATGACAACCTCCTATGCTGATGGCTCGGAGGCTTATTAAATCTCGCAACGGATTGCCTAGGCTGACTTTGTGGCGTCCGGCGGAACGAGCTCGAAGATGGCGTTGAGTTCGGGGTCAGAAACAAATGAGCGACGGCCCTCCGCGTCGTAAATCTCTGACTCGTCATCTTTCGAAGTCACAAGCTGCGTGTCGTATTGGTGAGGATCGTCGGCCCTCGGCATGACTGTGCGGCGCGCACCATTTCTGAAGCGGACAGTGAAATATCGCTGATACGAAGCGGGCCCAAGGCCGTCCTTGAGACGAGCGGCGGTTCGTTTGTTTTCCGCTTCTAGCTTTTGAATTTGGGCGCGAATGAAAGGTGCCCCACCCAGCCCAGCGACGAGAATCTCGCTGACTAGCGATTTCAGCCGGTAAGCGATCTGGCTGCGCGCTTTATACAGGTCTGAAGAATGATTTTCTGCGCTGCTGACTTCTTTCAATAACCCGCCGATTTTCTCCCTGCTGTCATAGAAAGCTTCGGCATCACTAAATATACGAGCATGTTCCGCACGAACGTGTTCAAGCTCTTCCTGTCGTGCGTGGAGCTGTTTTGCATAACCGTCGATCTTCTCGGCATAAAACAGTTTGGCTACCGGCTCCGCGGTGCGCTTGCGGTCTTCGTAAGCCGCTTCCATGTCTTCTTTCAAAGAAGCGATGCGACCTCCCAGCTCGTGAATTTTGTCTTCCAAAGAATCTTTCCGCGTCGCTGCAGTCTTCGTTAGCGCCAATTCCTGCAGGTTGAGTTCTCTTACAAATTGTAAGAACGAGATTTCAAAGTGTTCGTAGCGCCAGCGCAAGTTCCCGCAACTCGTCTGGCGCCTTACATTGTCGCAAACAAGATACAGGCCACCTTTGGGTCCCGACCCCTTATTCTCGTATCGCATAGGGCTGTCGCAGTAAGCGCACTTCGCGAGCCCAGCAAACAGATTGCTTAGATGTTTGCCTTTCCGACCTTTCCCACCAGTCGCTGTTGTGACGTTTCGCGTTGTACGGCTATTCTTTGCACGGAAAAAAAGATCTTCCGTAATTGCGGCGGGGTAGTAGTTCGAAATTGCAGGGCCATCCGGCACTCGCTTTCCACTCGCATCAAATTTGTGCGGCTGAAATTCGCCAAACGTGGCACGACTATTCAGAATCTTTGCGACGTAAGACGTGTGCCACTCGTTCGACTGTTTGATCTTGCCGCTCTGTATCTTTCCGGACTTATCCAGTCTGCGAAAGCAAGGCGTGCCCGCCTCGGCGAGCCGGCGTGCAATTGAGAAAATTCCAATTCCGGCCGCGCAATCTTCAAAAATCTGATTTACGACGTTGACCCGATCCACGATCGGTTCGTAAGCGCCTGTAGCACGATTGTACCAAAGCCAAGCTGGGCACCATACCGTCAGCTTTTTGCTGGCGGCATTCTTCCTTTTCTCAGCCCAAGCCTCACTTACTCGAACTCTTTTGGTTTCCGATTCCTCGTTTGCGCGCTGTTGGCTTACCAACGAAAAAATAAAGTCTTTCAGATCGTTGCTGTTGGCTTTGTAAACATGGTTGTCGATCAACGTTACGATGTTGATGCCGGCGCCAATGATTTCGTGAAATAGCTGCTGAGCCTCCCAAAGCTTTTGTCGGCTCAAGCGGTCCAGTGACTCTACGATCAGAACCGAGCCGGGTTGGATTTTTTGTTGGCGAACTGCCTCGAGGAAAATGGCAAGATCGCCTTTTCGGGAGTTTTGGCCACGAAATGCAGAGACGGCCAGGTCCTCAAGTTTGAATTCGGTATCCAGTTCGAGGTTGTGTTTTTCGGCGTATTCCTGCGATTTTTGCAGCTGTCTTCGTCGGCTATCGCCCGCCAGCTGAACTTCCGTTGAAATTCGAATGTATGAATAAGCTTTTGGCCTGGTGATGGGCGTCAGTGGCCCGCCTTCAGGATGCTCGTTCGATAACATGCCCCGACGATAGCCAAGACTGCCCTAATTTGTCCACAATATATTGAAGGCGGGCAAACCGGGCGCGACCTGCACCTGAACGTCAACCGCGCGGGCTTCGATGCCCTCGAACGCGACGGTGGCGACCCGCTGGACCATTGGCCGATCCTCAACCCCGGCGGAAACTCTAGCGGGTCGGCCAATGGCCTGCAAGAACATTTAGGGAACGAAAATAATCGCGCCTATAGGGCTAGCTGGGCCGTTTCGCCTCGATCCGGTCCCAGATCATGGCGGCGGCATCGGGCCCGCCGAGCTTTTTTACCGCGCGGATGCCGGTCGGCGACGTCACATTGATCTCGGTGAGCTGGTCGCCGATCACGTCGAGGCCGACGAAGATCATGCCGCGCTCGCGCATGACCGGACCCAAGCGCCGGCAAATCTCCTGCTCCCGTGCGGTGAGCTGCGTCTCTTTGGGCGAGCCGCCGCGCACCATGTTCGAGCGCAGGTCATCCGCCGCCGGGACCCGGTTCACCGCCCCGGCGAATTCGCCATCGACCAGCAGGATGCGCTTGTCGCCCTGCTTCACCGCCGGGAGGAATTTCTGCACCACCCATTGCTCGCGGAATGTGGCGGCGAACATGTCGTAGAGCGAGCCGAAATTGAGGTCCTCGCGGGTGATGCGAAAAACCGCCCCGCCGCCGTGACCGTAGAGCGGCTTCATCACGATGTCGGAATGCTCTTGGCGGAAGGCTTTGATCTCGGCGAGGTCACGGGTGATCAGGGTCGGCGGCATCAGGTCGGGAAATTCGGTGACCAGCATCTTTTCCGGCGCATTGCGCACGCTGGCCGGATCGTTGACGACCAGGGTCTTCGGATGGATGCGCTCGAGCAGATGTGTCGAGGTGATGTAGGCGAGGTCGAACGGCGGATCCTGGCGCAGTAGCACCACGTCGAATTGATCGAGCGCGACGTGCTTCGGCTCAGCCAAGGTGAAATGGTCGCCCGCCTTGTCGCGGACCTGTAGCGGCTCGACACTGGCGAACACCTTGCCGTTGAGCATCGCCAGCCGGTCGGGCGTGTAATACGACAGCCGATGGCCGCGCTTTTGCGCCTCCAAAAGCAAAGCAAAGGTCGAATCGCCGCCAATATTGATGCGGGCGATCGGGTCCATCTGCACGGCGACATTGAGGCTCATGAGGGCGCTCGTTGAAGCGGATTAATAAAAAGATAAGGCCAATACGTCGTTAACATTTTATCCCGATAATGAGCGGGCCGGGGCGGGTTTGTCGGTGGGGTGGCTTTTGCGCTTTTTGTCGGTTCATCGGATTTCCATCGCGTCAAAGCTTTATGCGATCTTTGCGCTGATGGCCATGACCACCCTGGCGGTCTCGCTGGTGGCCGCTTCATCGGCGCGCAAGCACGCGGCTCTGACCGATGAATTCGAGTATGCCAACGCCGGCAGCTGGAACGTCGAGCGGGTCAACGGCCTGATCTATGCGGTGGAGGCCGAAGCCCGCGCCGTCTATTTGGCGCCGGATCGCGCCGCCGCCGAACGGCCGATCGCCGCGCTCAATACGCTCAATGACAAGATCGGCGCGGTGCTGGCCGACTGGCAAATGAATGTCAAAAATGTCGACGCCGCCAAATTCAGCGAATTCTCGGTGCGGGTCGCGGCGTTCCAGCAATTTCCGGCCGAGCTCGCCCGCATCGCGGCGGCGGAGGGGCCGCAAGCGGCGCGCGCTTATGCGCAGCACAACGACCAGCCTGAAATACGCAATGCGCTGACCGAGGACCTGGCCAGGCTCGGCCAGATCTACGCCGCCAAGGCGTCGCAAATCTACACGCGGATCAATGAGTCGATCGACTTCACCAGTGTATGCATGAGTGTGTTTGCGTCGATGGCGGTGATGCTCGCCGTGATCGGCGTCATCATGATCATGCGCAGCGTAACCAAACCGCTTGCCAACATTACCAGCATCACCCAGGCCGTCGCATCGGGCAAAGTCGATACTGACGTGCCTTATGGCGCGCGCCAGGATGAGATCGGCGCCTTGGCGCGCTCGATCGGCGTGTTCCAGGATGCGATGCGCCACAACGTCGACCTCAACAAGACCGTCGTCGCCGATGCGGAAACGCGCGCGACGCGTCAGCAGCGCGTGTCCGCGGAGATCACCCGGTTCTCCGCCGATGTCGAAGCGACGCTTGCCGAGCTCGGCCGCATTGCCGACGAGATGCTCAACGCTTCACAACAATTATCGAGCGCGGCGGCGGATGCCGCCGGCAAGACCGCGCGCGCCAGTGCGGCGTCCTCCGAAGCCTCGGCGAATGTGCGCGACATCGCCTCGGCGGCAGATGAGCTCTCCGCGTCCGTGAATGAGATCGATCGCCAGGTTGCGCAGTCGAACACCATCGCCGGCAAGGCAGTCGCGGATGCCGAGCGCAGCAACGCCGCGGTGAAAGAGCTCAACGAAGCGGCGCAAAAAATCGGCGACGTCATCAAGCTGATCACAGATATCGCCGAGCAAACCAATTTGCTCGCGCTCAACGCGACGATCGAGGCGGCGCGCGCCGGAGAAGCCGGACGCGGCTTTGCGGTGGTTGCGGGCGAGGTCAAGGCGCTGGCCGGACAGACCGGCCGCGCCACCCAGGAGATCGCCGCGCAGATCGCGGCAATGCAGCGCGCCACCGCGCGCTCGATCGACGCCATCACCGCGATCGAGCGCACCATCCGCGACATCGGCGATATCAGCGGCACGATTGCCGCCGCGGTGACGGAGCAGGGCGCGGCGACGCAAGAGATCGCGCGCTCGGTCGAGGCCGCGGCACAGCGCACCATGGAGACCGCGGAAGACGTCACTTTGGTCGGCGCTGCCACGCAAGACACCGAAGCCAGCGCCAACAGCGTCAAGGCCGTGGCGGACGATCTCGGCCGCGTCGCGCAGCGCATCCGCGGCCAGGTCGATCAGTTTTTCGAGCGGCTGAGCGCCTAGCTCGCTTCGAACGCCGCGGGAATGTGGCGCGGCAATTTCCCCGGCGCGACCAGAATCGCGTCGAAGCGCATGTCTGTGATCTTCGGATCGGGGTAAGTCGCGAGCCAGGCTTCGGCGGCGGCGGCGATGCGCTGGCGCTGTCGCGGCAGAACGGATTCGGCGGCGCCGTCGAGGGTGGCGCGTGCTTTGACCTCGACGAACACCAGCAGCTGACGCCGCCTTGCGACGATATCGATTTCACCGACCGGGCTTTTCCAGCGCCGCGCCAGGATGCGGTAGCCTTTCGCGATCAGATAGGCGGCGGCCCGGCTTTCGGCGGACAGGCCAAGCCCGAAAGCCGCGACCCGCTCGGGCTTCGGCTGTTTGCCTGGATTGACCGGCTCAGCGCGGCGGGCCATCGCCGTTCTCCTGCACCAGCTCGAGCGCGCGCTGATAGACCTCGCGCCTGGAACGGCCGCTCGCCAGCGCGACTTCGCCGACTGCGTCTTTCACCGAAACGCGCGCCAGTGCATCGCGCAGCAGGGCATCGATGTCGATTTCCATTTGCTCTTGCGGCGGCGCTATCACAATGACGAACTCGCCGCGCGTTTCGGCGCCGGTCGCGTAGTCACGCGCAAGCTGATCGAGCGGGGCGCGGCGGATTTCTTCGTGCAGCTTGGTCAGTTCGCGGCAGATCGCCGCTTCGCGCGGGCCAAGAATTTCTCCAAGGTCGGCGAGGGCGGCGGCAATGCGCGGCCCGGTTTCGAACAGCACGATCGTCGCCGGAATGCGCGCCAGCTCGGCAACCCGCTTTTGCCGGCCGGCCTCCTTCGGCGGCAGAAAGCCCTCGAAAAAAAATCGATCGGTGGGCAGCGCCGATAGCGACAACGCAGACAGCACGGCTGACGCACCTGGCACTGCTGTGACGGCGTGCCCGGCGGCGGACGCTTCACGCACCAGCTTGTAGCCGGGGTCGGAAATCAGCGGCGTGCCGGCGTCGGAGACCAGCGCCACGACTTCGCCGGCGGCGAGCCGCGCCAGGATACGCGGCCGCGCTTCGGCCGCATTGTGCTCGTGATAGGGAGTGAGCGATGTGCCGATGCCGTAGTGCTCGGTAAGCTTGCGCGTGACCCGCGTGTCCTCGCACGCGATCACATCGGCGGCGGCCAGCATCCCAAGGGCCCGCAGACTGATGTCGCCGAGATTTCCGATTGGCGTGGCGACCAGATAGAGCCCGGGCGTCACCGCAGCCGCGGCAATCTCGTTGCCGCCGACAATGAAACCGCGTTTGCGGTTGCTTTGCGCTGATCTGGCCATGCCCGGACTTTAATCGGCGGCCGTTTGGCCGTCATGCCGCCGGTAGTGCGTGAAATTCCTCATTCCTTTCATTTACTTAACCTTCCATTCGCGATAATTTGCGACAAGGCCTTGGTGGTGGGCAGAGGCCATCCGCGAAATTCTGGAGCGACAATGCCGCGGCCGCCGCGACATGACACGGGAATGATCGCACGCCGCCAGCTGCTGCGTGCCGCGGGATTATCTGCTTCCGCCGCGGTTCTGTCCGCCTGCACCGGCAATCTCGACAGCTTCAGCAGCCCGCTGCCGCCGGCGGCCCCGCCCGGGCCTCAGGCCGGCGCGCCGCCCACTGCGCCGATAGGCAGCGGCGCGGTACGGGTCGCGCTGATCCTCCCTCTATCTGCACAAGGCAATGCCGGGGTCGCCGCGCAGTCGATGAAGAACGCGGCGGAAATGGCGATCGCCGAGTTCAAGAATCCCGACGTTCAATTGCTGGTCAAGGATGACGGCGGCTCGCCGCAAGGCGCGCAGAGCGCCGCGCAGCAGGCCATCGGCGAGGGCGCGCAAATCGTGCTCGGACCGCTGTTTGCCCAGTCGGTCAGCGCCGCCGCGCAAGTGGTGCGCCCGCGCGGCGTGCCAATGATCGCGTTTTCGACCGACGCCAATGTCGCCACCCGCGGGGTCTACCTGCTGAGCTTCCTGCCGGAATCGGACGTCAATCGCGTCGTCGAGTTCGCCGTCTCGCGCGGCAAGCGCTCGTTCGCCGCCATGGTGCCCGACAACGCCTATGGCGCGGTGGTCGAAGCGGCGTTTCAGCAGGCGGTGGCGCGTCGCGGCGGCCGCGTCGTCGCGCTGGAGCGCTATCCGTTGTCGCCGCCGGCGATGCAGGAACCGGCGCGGCGTCTTGCGCAGGGCGCGGTGCGCGCCGACGCGATCTTCATTCCCGACAACGCCGACAATGTCCCGCAGGTGGTGAGCGCGCTCGCCGCCGCCGGCGTCAATCTCAAGCGCGTGCAATTGCTCGGCACCGGGCTCTGGGACGAGCAGCGCATTTTCTCGACCCAATCGCTCGATGGCGGCTGGTACGCGGCGCCGGACCCGGCCGGCTTCCGCTCGTTCGCACAACGCTATCGCGCACGTTATGGCCAGGATCCGGTTCGCACGGCGACGCTCGCCTATGATGCGGTGGCGCTGGTGGCGGCGCTCGCCAAGACGCAAGGGCCGGCGGCCTTCTCGGAAACGGTGCTGACGAATTCATCCGGTTTTGCCGGCGTCGATGGGGTTTTCCGGTTCCGGCCCGACGGCACCAATCAGCGCGGCCTCGCGATCATGCGCGTGACGCCGCAAAGCGGGCAGGTCATCAGCCCCGCGCCGCGGACATTCGAGCCGAATACGTAAGCGCGGTCAGGCGGCGAGATCGGCCACGACGGCGTCGAGCACCGGGAAGCCGCTCATCGTCACGCGCAGGCGTCCCGCCGCGGTGTGCTCGACCGCGCCCTGTTCGCGCAAGGTCGCGATGCGCTCGAGGTCGAGATCGCGGCCCGACAACGAGGTGTAGCGGCTCGGCTCAATGCCCTCGGCCAGCCGCAATCCCATCAGCAGATATTCATCCGCCTGCTCGCCCGGCGTGAGAGCTTCGTCAACGATGAGGCCGTGCCCGAGCGATTCCACACGCATCAGCCACAACTCCGGCCGGCGTTCGGTCTCGGTGGCGATGCGCGCGCCGTTGATGTTCAGCCGGCCGTGGGCGCCCGGCCCAATGCCGGCATATTCATGGCCGCGCCAGTAGACGAGGTTGTGGCGACACTCCGCGCCGGGCCGCGCGTGATTGGAAATCTCGTAGGCCGGCAGGCCGGCCGCCGCGCAGATTTCCTGGGTGACGTCGTAAAGCTCGCGCGCAATGTCCTCGTTCGGAACGACAAGCTTGCCCGCCTTGTGAAGTGCGGCGAACGGCGTTTCGGGCTCGATGGTCAATTGATAGAGCGAGAGGTGCTCGGCGGCTTCGCCGATGGCGCGCCGAAGCTCGGCGCTCCACTGCTCGGCGGTTTGCCGCGGCCGTGCGTAAATCAGATCAAACGAGTAGCGCTCGAAGATCGAGCGGGCGACCGCGACCGCGTCGAGCGCTTCCTGCGCCGTGTGCAAACGGCCAAGCTCTTTCAGCGCCGCGTCGTCGAGCGACTGCACGCCGAGCGAGACCCGGTTCACGCCCGCGGCGCGATAGCCCTTGAAGCGCGTCGCCTCGACGCTGGTCGGATTGGCTTCGAGCGTGATCTCGACGTCGGGCGCGATGGCCCAATGTTTGCCGATCGCGTCGAGGATCGCGCCAACCGTCGCCGGCTGCATCAGTGACGGCGTCCCGCCGCCGAAGAAGATCGTCGATACAGTGCGGCCGGGAATGCGCGCGGCGGTCGAAGCAATTTCCGCCGCGAAAGCGCGCACGTAGCGCGCTTCATCGATTGCGGCGTGGCGAACGTGGCTGTTGAAGTCGCAATAGGGACATTTCGACAGGCAGAACGGCCAGTGAATGTAGACGCCGAAGTCGCCCGCCGGTGTCATCATGTTAACCATTATAGGCCGCGTCTTGCCTGCATAACAACGCGAATGCAAATCGCGCTGTGGCAAGTCGTTAAAATTGTAACGATTCCCAATCGGTCATGCCGGGACGCTCGGCAACCGAGCGAACCAGGAATCCAGATATAGGTAATGTCGCTTCCGGATTCCGGGTTCGGCGCTGACGCGCCGCCCCGGAATGACAGCTACGTGAGGCACGCCTGCGCGAGTTGCACAAAGGCGCGGGCGCGATGCGAGAGGCCTTTGCCGCGCGGCGGCAGCCCGTGTTTCTCGTCGGCATCCATCTCGCCGAATGTGCGATCGAAGCCATCGGGCAGAAATATGGGGTCGTAGCCGAAGCCTTGAGTGCCGCGCGGCGGCCAGACCAGCGTGCCGTTCACGCGCCCCTCGAATTCCTCGAGATGACCGTCCGGCCAGGCGAGACACAGCGCGGCCGCGAATTGCGCGCGCCGGTTCGTGGTCTTCAGGGCGCGGAGTTTGTCGTCGATCGTCTGCATGGCGCGATCGAAATTTTTGTCCGCGCCGGCCCAGCGCGCCGAATAGATTCCGGGCTCGCCGTTCAAGGCTTCGACCGCGAGGCCTGAGTCGTCCGCGAACGCGGGAAGGCGGGTTGCTTGCGTCGCTGCTTGCGCCTTGATGCGGGCATTTTCCGCGAAGGTCGATCCGGTTTCTTCCGGCTCTGCCAGCTTCAGTTCGCCTGCCGAAACAGCTTCAATCCCGAACGGCGCCAGCAAATCCCGCAGCTCGTCGAGCTTGCCGGGATTGTGCGTTGCGATGACAACCTTGCCCGTGAGCTTGCGGTGGCCTCTCACGTCACCGCCAGCTTTTGCAGATCGACCAGCTTGCCGATGCCTTTGCGTGCAAGCGAGAGCAAAGTCATCAGCTGATCTTCGCTGAACGGCGTCTTCTCCGCCGTTGCTTGAATCTCGACGATATTGCCGCTGCCCGTCATGATGAAATTGGCGTCGGTCTCCGCTTCGGAATCCTCGGCGTAATCGAGGTCGAGTACCGCGACATTCTGATAAACGCCGCAGGACACCGCGGCGATATGGTCGCGCAGCACCGGCGCGTGCAGCATGTTGCGCGCACTCATCCAGGTGAGACAATCCTTCAGCGCCACCCACGCACCGGTGATTGATGCAGTTCGCGTGCCGCCATCGGCCTGGATGACGTCGCAATCCAGGGTGATCTGGCGCTCGCCGAGTGCAACGAGATCGACGACCGAACGTAGCGAGCGCCCGATCAACCGTTGAATCTCTACGGTGCGGCCGCCCTGCTTGCCGGCCGCCGCTTCGCGCCGCGTGCGCTCGGCGGTGGCGCGCGGCAGCATGCCGTATTCGGCGGTGATCCAGCCGCGGCCCTGACCCTTGAGCCAGGGCGGTAGCCGCTCTTCGAGGCTCGCCGTCACCAGCACATGGGTATCGCCGAATTTCACCAGGCAAGAGCCTTCGGCGTATTTGACGACGCCGCGCTCCAGCGAGACGGCACGCAGCTCGTCGGGTTTGCGGCGGCTTGGCCGATTCACGTCGATTAACCTTTCACTGTGCAGGGCGCCCACCATAGCGATCAGGGCGGCTTGAACAAGTGCGGCGGAATGGTCAATTGTCGGAGTGGAAGGGATGAGATGGCTTCACACGACGTTCCAATCGGCGCGACACAGGTGAGCCTCGCGGCGCTCAACGAGCGCTCGCGCGAAATTTTCCGGCAGATCGTCGAGAGCTATCTTACGACCGGCGAGCCGGTTGGCTCGCGCAATCTTTCGCGGATCTTGACGACGCCATTGTCGCCGGCCTCGGTCCGCAACGTCATGTCGGACCTCGAGCATCTCGGTTTGCTGTGGGCGCCGCATACGTCCGCCGGACGCCTGCCGACCGAACTCGGCTTGCGATTCTTCGTCGATGCGCTGATGCAGATCGGCGATCTCCCCGAGCATGACCGCAGCTCGATCGAGGCGCAGGTCGCGGCGGCGCGCAACGGTCAATCGCTGGAAAACGTCCTGACCGAGGCGTCGCAGATGCTGTCCGGCCTCACGCGCTCGGCCGGCATCGTGCTCACGGCGAAAAACAATGTGCGCCTTAAGCACATCGAGTTCGTGCGGCTGGAGCCCGAGCGTGCCCTGGCAGTGCTCGTTGCCGAGGACGGTCAGGTCGAAAACCGTGTGCTCAATGTCCCGGCCGGATTGCCGGCCTCCAGCCTGATCGAGGCTGCCAATTTCCTCAATGCACGCATTCGCGGAAAATCGCTTCCGGAACTGCGCACCGAGATCGAGAAAGCGCTGGAAGAGGGCCGCGCCGAGCTCGACGAGCTGACGCAAAAGATCATTTCGGCCGGCTTTGCCAGCTGGTCGGGAGGCGACGGCGACGACCGCAAGCTGATCGTGCGCGGTCAGGCGCATCTGCTCGAGGACCTCAAGGCGGCGGAGGACCTGGAGCGCGTACGTTCGCTGTTTGACGCATTGGAGGCGCAGCGCGGCGTGATCGATCTGCTGGGCCGCGCGGAGCGTGCGGACGGCGTTCGGATCTTCATCGGCTCGGAAAACAAGCTGTTTTCGCTGTCGGGTTCCTCGACCATTATTGCGCCTTACCGCGACGGCGCCGGACGTATCATCGGCGTTCTTGGTGTCATCGGGCCGACCCGTCTCAACTACGCGCGGGTCATCCCGATGGTCGATTACACCGCTAGAATGGTGACCCGGCTGCTGCAACCTTGATCTTTGGCGCTAGAACACTGATATCCCGCTCGTAATCTGACCACTGGATTTGGCGATGAACGACCCGACCGCTCAGCCGCAAGGCGATCTGGCGCAGCCTGACAACGAGCAGCAGCCGGAGATGGTACCTGCCGAGCAGGTCACGGCTGCGCTTGAGGCGGCTTCCGACTTCAAGGACAAAATGCTGCGTGCGCTCGCCGAGATGGAAAATCTCCGCAAGCGCACCGAGCGCGAGGTCGCGGATGCGCGGCAATACGCAATCACTTCGTTTGCACGCGAGGTCCTCCAGGTCGCCGACAACATGCACCGGGCGCTCGACACGGTTGGCGACGAGCTTCGCAACAGCGCCGACGCCAAGGTGAAAGCGCTGGTGGAAGGCGTCGACCTGACCGAGCGCGAGCTGCAAAAAGTGCTGGAGAAGCACGGGGTCAAAATCTTTTCTCCGCTCGGTGAAAAGTTCGACCCCAACTTCCACCAGGCGATGTACGAAGTGCCCGACAGTGCGGCGGCGCCGGGCACGGTCGCGCAGGTGATTCAGGCCGGCTACCTGATCGGTGAGCGGGTTCTGCGTCCGGCGATGGTGGCGGTGGCCAAAGCGGCGCCCAAATCCGCCAACGACAACGGCAACTAAAAATTTCTTGTGCGCAGCGTCTCGTCGCGCCGGTGAGAAAACCGTGCCGGCGCATCAACATGCGTGCGAAACTCACATTGGAATAGTTATAAGCTATTGATTTCGCTGATTTATTTGTTGACCTGAGCAGGAATCCACGCTGAGGAAGACGCGGGCTCGATCAAGGGGGACCGCGTAATGTGGAGTTTTCGTATCGCCATTTCGGCCGCGGCGCTTCTGGCTCTGTCAGTCGGCGCTCAAGCACAATCTGTCGGCGACGGCGCCAGGGCCTTCAAACCGTTTGTGGTGGAACACGCCGGCAAGGCGCTTGCCGGCGCCAAGGAGATGCAGGCGGCGGTGAAGGCGAATGACGCCAGGGCCGCGCAGGAGGCCTGGATCAAATCGCGGCGCGGCTGGGAAGCGATCGAGACCGTGACCGCCGAGATGTTCCCGGAGTTCGACAAGAAGGTCGATCCGTGGCCGGACGGCAAGCAGGGCTACCATGCCATCGAGGCCGCGCTGTTCGCCGGCAAAGTCGACGAGATCGGCAAGGCCACGGATCAGCTGGTGGCCGACATTGCGGCCTTTGAAAAGAAAGTCGCCAAGGCACGCTGGCGGCCGCAGGCGCTGCTCAATGGCGTGAGCAAGCTTGCCTACGAGATCGGCGAGAGCAAATCGAAGGGCGGCGAGTCGCCCTATGCGGCCACGTCGCACATCGACATGCAGGAAAATGTCGAAGGGCTCGAAGCCTGCTGGAAGCTCGTCTTCGAGCCGACGCTGAAGAAGCGCGATCCCAAGCTCGCCGACCTGATCCACGACAAGATCGAGGGGCTCGAAAGGCTGGTTGCGGTCGACGACATCAAGAAGCTCGATCAGCGGGCGGTTCATGTCGGCGGCGAGGAGCTTGCGGCGCTGATGCAACAAGCCGCGCCGAAGCTGCGGTTGAAAACCACCAAGCTCGAGGATGAAGAAGAGGGCGAGGCCAAGAAGTGAACGCCCTCGCGCCCATGCTGGGCCGCCTGACCCTTGCTGTTGTTGTTTCGGGCGCGCTGCTGATCGCGGCGCAAGCACGCCCGATCACGACCAAGGAAGGCGTGCTGCCGGCGGGTACCGAGCTCAATGATGAGCAGCTCGATCGGCCGAACGAGCTGTTCTACTCAGAGCAGAACTGCGGCGAGCGCAGCTATCTCAGCAAGCTCGGCGACATGCTGTTTGCGACCCCCGCAATCTTCGGCGGGATGGCCCGGCAAGCGGGCTTGAGCTGCGCGAGCTGCCATCAGCAGGGCCACAATAATCCCAGGCTGTTTGTGCCGGGCCTCTCGGCGGGGCCAGGAACGTTCGCCACCGCAAACGAGATATTCAGCCCGCACGGCGGCGGCAAATCCGAGCCGGTGACGCCGCCGAGCCTGCGCGGCGCGAAACATCTTGCGCCCTATGCCCATGATGGGCGGTTTGCGACCTTGCGCGACTTCATCCGCAACGCGGTGGTCAACGAGTTCGGCGGGCATGAGCCGTCGGAGCAGGTCGTCGCCGCGCTGGAAGCCTATGTAAATGACATCTCGTTCCTGCCGAACGACAAGCTCGGCGGCGGGGGCAAGCTCACTTCAAGAAGCTCCGAGGCAGCGCGCCGCGGTGAAGCGATCTTCATGCGGCCATTCCGCAACGACGCGTCGCTGAGTTGTGCGAGCTGCCATCGGCCGTCGACGGCATTCGTTGACCACGAGGTGCACGACGTCGGCACCAAGGGAAAGTTCAAGACGCCGACTTTGGTCAACGCCAATTTCAGCGCGCCGTATTTCCATGACGGCCGGTTCGACACCCATGAGGCAGTGGTGGACTTCTTCGATCGGCAGTTCGATCTCGGTTATGCGCCGCAAGAGCGCGCCGATCTGGTTGCGTATTTGAAAGCGGTCGGGGACGCCGACGAGCCGATCGTGCGCAACACCGTCCAGGCCGAACTCGACGAAATTGCACTGTTCGCGAGCGTGCTCGAGCGCGCCATCCCGGAGAAAAATCTGGAGGTCATCCAGCTCACGGTCGAGACCGTCGGCAATGAATGGCGCGAGCTTGGCGAGCAGTTTCCGTCGCCGAAAGATCCGACCATCACGCAAGGCTTAAGGGAACGGCGGCACGCGCGTGGCGCGGTGCGCGACCTCGTGCTGACCCTCCGGCGTGTCGCGATGGCGGCTGAGGCTGGCGACTTCGATCAGGCAGGGCGGCTCTACGCCGACTATCGCGCGCAAGCGGCCACGAGCGTTCGCACATTCACGGCGGCGGAGCCATTCTCGCTGTTCAATCCGCAAGTGCGTGAGGCGCATCTCAAGGCGCTCGATCAGCTGACGAGGCTGGCGACGGGCGGAATGTCTGGGAAGTAACATTACAAAAGCGGGTAGGGTTGAGTGATGCGGCGTCTGGTGGTGGCAGCGATGGCGGTGGCGACGGTAAGCTCGTCGGTGCAGGCCGATGACAAGAAGTCTGCGCCGAAATCAATCTGGGAACAGGAGACGCTGACCGGCGACTGGGACGGCGCCCGCGCCGCGCTCAAGGAAAAAAGCGGGATCGATATCTCGCTGACCTACATCAACGAGGTGCTTGATGTCCTGCACGGCGGCATTAATCGGCGCGCCAGCTACGAAGGCCGACTGGATCTCTCGGTCGATACCGATCTCGGCAAGCTGATCGGCTTCGACGGCGCGTCGACGCACGTTACCGTCTATCAAATCCACGGTTCGCGCGATAATGCGGCGGCCAATGCTGGCAGCATCGCCGACCCGAGCAATATCGACGCGGTTCGCACGACTCGGCTGTTCACTGCGTGGTTCCAATATGGCGATCCCGCCTACAACAAGGACGATCCGTCGAAGAGCGACCGCTTCTCGTTTCGGATCGGCCAGCTTGCCGCCGACGACGAATTCCTGACCAGCCCGACGGCCGGCGGCTTGATCAACGGGACTTTCGGCTGGGCCGCGATCCACGCCGCCAACATGCTCAGCGGGGGACCTGCTTATCCGCTTGCGACGCCCGGCGCGCGCGTGCAGGTGCGGCCGATCCCGGAGCTCGCGCTGCGCGCCGCCGTGTTTTCCGGCGATCCGGCCGGCAGCAATTGCAACGGCAATCCGCAAATCTGCAATCTGCATGGCACGACATTCAGCTTTGCCGGGGGCGCGTTGTTCATTGCCGAGGCCGAGTACGGAGTGAACCAGACAAAGAAGGCGGTCGGCCTGCCGGGCGTCTACAAGATCGGCGCATGGCGCGCGACCGCGGACTATGCCGATCAGCATTTCGGCGTGACGGCCGCCGGCGCGATCGTGTCGCTCGCATCGCCCGCCGCGGTCGGCCCGCTCAATCATGCCGGCAATTGGGGTGTGTATGGCGTCGCCGATCAAATGATCTGGCGCGGCAATGACACGAGCCTCAATCTGTTCGTCCGGGGCGGTGTCACACCGTCAGATCGCAATCTCGTTTCGGCTTATGTCGACGGTGGCGCGGGGTTCAAGGGCCTGCTGCCAGGCCGGGCCGACGACACGCTCACATTCGGCGCCGCATACATCAAGATCAGCCCGGATGCGGTCGCGCTCGACCGCGACATCAATGCGCGGACGCCGCCTTACCCGATCCGCAATGAGGAGGTGCTGTTTGAAGTGAGCTACGCTGCGCAGATCGCGCCGTGGTGGACCATTCAGCCGGACTTCCAATACATCATCCGTCCTGGCGGCAATGTGCCCGACCCGAACAATCCGGCCGCAGTCGTGAAGAACGCGACGGTCATCGGCCTGCGCAGCACGATCAAATTCTGATCAGCGCAAATCGGTCGCGTCGCGCACGGTGCGGAAGCGGTTGAACATCGCCTCCCATTGGTCGGGGCGGCTCACGCCGACGAAGCGCAGGAATCCGCTGCCGGTGAAACGCACCCATTGCACAACCGAAAGCGACTCGCCATGGGCGTCTTTCCCGCGCGCGCGAATTTCAAAGCCTGGCCGGCCGCCAATGCGCTGATCCTCCGCGGAGGTAACCGCGAGATCGCGGACCGGCATGAGCGCAAGGAGGTCGTGCGAAAAGCGCGCCCGATCTTCGGCCTGTGCCGGTGTCAGCCGTCCGATCGACACGATCATCGACGGCTGACTGCCGACGTCATCGTTCGGACCTTCAGTGAGGATCAACCCTTGCGGCAACACCTGCACGACCCGGAAGCCGGCAAAGTCGCTGACGGTAAATGGAATGAGCTTGAGCCGCTCCTCGATCGGCGGCGGACGGAAGCTGACCGTCCTCAGCATTTTGCGCACCAGCGCATCGGTGTAGACGCCGCGGGCGGGTTGCGGCACGGTGACACTGACGAGCGCGACGAAGTTGAGAAGCTCGCCGGGAGCCGCCACCGGCTTTGCGATCAATATCCAGCGCCGAAAGCTGACTCCGTTCTCGCTGCTGTCCGCCGTGTGCAGGTAGCCGACGCCGCTGTCGAACGGGAAGCTCTCGCGGCTGACATGGGTCGCGCCCGGCGGATTTGTGCCGAACATTGAATCCGCCAGCTTCTCATAGGCCCCTGAGGGCACCTCCGCGATCACAACGGTGACTTTGCGCTCCCCGTCCTGGAAGCCGGCAAAGCCCGGCTCGGTTTTCAGGCCGCCGGCCGGCTCGAGCCCGGTTTGGAGCCCCTGAGGAAAGACCGGTTCGGCACGTCCGGCCGCAAGGCCGACGATAAGGAGAAATAGAGCAATGAGAGTGCGACGCATGGGGCCTGATACCGTGCCGGAATGTGGGCGAAAAGCAGCATGACAGCGCGGAAATTCACGGCCCAAGCTTTGACCGGGCAGCCTCGTTAACCGCACTTGCGCATAGCCGTAGGGGTCCAGACTTTCCATGGCCGCCGCAAAGGCCTGTGCCTTGCAGCCAAAAAAGCCCCGCCTATATGAGGAAAGCAGCCGGAAACGGCTGTAAATCGCGTAGTTAGGGGGTCGGCTGAGAGGACCTCGCGGATGAGCCGCGGGACTTGAGCGGGCGCTAAAAGGCCCGGCCGGCCTGCCAGAAAGAGAGGACTACACATGGGCAAGGTCATTGGCATCGACCTCGGCACCACCAATTCCTGCGTCGCGGTGATGGAAGGCAAAACGCCGAAAGTCATCGAGAACGCCGAAGGCGCACGCACTACTCCGTCAATTGTCGCCTTCACCGACGACGGCGAACGCCTGGTCGGCCAGCCGGCCAAGCGCCAGGCTGTCACCAACCCGGAAAAGACCATCTTCGCGGTGAAGCGCCTGATCGGGCGCCGCTACGACGACCCGATGGTCGAGAAGGACAAGAAGCTCGTTCCCTACAAAATTTCCAAGGCGTCGAACGGCGATGCCTGGGTTGAGGCGGACGGCAAGCAATATTCGCCCTCGCAAATCTCCGCGTTCATTCTGCAAAAAATGAAGGAAACGGCGGAGGCCCGTCTCGGCTCCAAGGTCGAGCAGGCCGTCATCACGGTCCCCGCTTACTTCAATGACGCGCAACGTCAGGCCACCAAGGACGCCGGCAAGATCGCCGGCCTCGAAGTGCTTCGCATCATCAACGAGCCGACCGCGGCGGCGCTTGCCTACGGCCTCGACAAGCAGAAGCAGGGCACCATCGCCGTCTATGACCTCGGCGGCGGCACATTCGATATTTCGATCCTCGAGATCGGCGACGGCGTGTTCGAGGTGAAGTCGACCAACGGCGACACGTTCCTCGGCGGCGAAGACTTCGACATGCGGCTGGTCAATTATCTCGCCGATGAATTCCAGAAAGAGCAGGGCATCGACCTGCGCAAGGACAAGCTCGCGCTGCAGCGGCTCAAGGAGTCGGCCGAGAAGGCGAAGATCGAGCTGTCCTCGACCACGCAGACCGAGATCAACCTGCCGTTCATCACGGCGGATGCGTCCGGTCCGAAGCACCTGACCATGAAGCTCACCCGCGCCAAGTTCGAGGCGCTGGTCGACGACCTGGTTCAAAAGACTATCCAGCCCTGCAAGCAGGCTTTGAAGGACGCCGGCATTTCGGCGGCGGAGATCAACGAGGTCGTTCTGGTCGGCGGCATGACGCGCATGCCGAAGGTGCAGGAGGTCGTGAAGCAATTGTTCGGCAAGGAGCCGCACAAGGGCGTCAACCCGGACGAAGTCGTTGCAGTCGGCGCGGCCATCCAGGCCGGCGTGCTGCAAGGCGACGTCAAGGACGTGCTGCTGCTCGACGTCACCCCGCTCTCGCTCGGCATCGAGACCTTGGGCGGTGTGTTCACCCGCTTGATCGACCGCAACACGACGATCCCGACCAAAAAGAGCCAGGTGTTCTCGACCGCGGAAGACAGCCAGAATGCGGTAACGATCCGCGTCTTCCAGGGCGAGCGAGAAATGGCGGCCGACAACAAGCTGCTCGGCTCATTCGATCTGGTCGGCATTCCGCCGGCGCCGCGCGGCGTGCCGCAGATCGAGGTGACGTTCGACATCGACGCCAACGGCATCGTCAATGTGCACGCAAAGGACAAAGGCACCGGCAAGGAGCAGCAAATCCGCATCCAGGCCTCGGGCGGCCTGTCCGAGACCGACATCGAGAAGATGGTGAAGGACGCGGAGGCCCACGCCGAGGAAGACAAGAAGCGCAAGGCGCAGGTTGAAGCCAAGAACCATGCCGAAGCTTTGGTCCACTCGACTGAGAAAGCGCTGTCCGAGCACGGCTCCAAGGTCAGCGAGCAGGATCGCACCGCGATCGAAAACGCGATGGCCGATCTCAAAGAGGCGCTCAAGGGCGACGACGCCTCGGCGATCCAGGCCAAGACCAACACGCTGGCGCAAGCTTCGATGAAACTCGGCGAGGCGATGTACAAGCAGCAGGCCGAGGCGCAAAGCGCGCCCGGCGCCGGCGCTGCGCCGGGTGGCGACCACGACAGCGCCACTGGCGCTGACGGCAAGAAAGAGGACGTCGTTGACGCGGAGTTTACCGAGGTCGACGACGACAAGAAGAAGTCGGCGTAACGACAGCAGAATGACAAAACCTCGTCTTGCGGCAAGCAGGGCGAGGTTTTGCATAACGTGATTGGGGCCACGAATTGTCGAAGCGCGATTACTATGAGGTGCTCGGCGTTTCGCGGACCTGCACCGAGGTCGAGCTCAAAGCGGCGTTCCGCAAGCTCGCGATGCAGCATCATCCGGACCGCAATCCGGGCGACAAGGACTGCGAGCATCGCTTCAAGGAACTCAACGAAGCCTACGACGTCCTCAAGGACGGCGACAAGCGCGCCGCCTACGACCGGTTCGGTCACGCCGCCTTCGAGCACGGCGGCGGCCAGGGCTTCGGCGCGGATTTCGCCTCGACCTTCTCCGATATTTTCGAAGACCTGTTCGGCATGGGCGGCGGGCGGCGCGGGCGCGCCAGCGGGCGCGAGCGCGGCGCGGACCTTCGCTACAACATGGAGATCGATCTCGAGGAAGCCTACGAGGGCAAGACCGCTCAAATTCGGATTCCGACGCCGGTCACCTGCGAAGCCTGTTCAGGCACCGGCGCGAAAGCCGGAACGCGGCCGAAGGCGTGCACGCATTGCGGCGGCAGCGGCCGCATTAGTCACCGGCAGGGCTTCTTTACGCTGGAGCGCACGTGCCCTGCGTGCCAGGGCCGCGGCCAGGTGATCGAGGACCCATGCCCAGCATGCACGGGCTCCGGCCGCGTCACGCGCGAGCGCACGCTCTCTGTCAACATTCCGCCGGGGGTCGAGGACGGCACCCGTATTCGCCTCGCCGGCGAAGGCGAAGCCGGCGTGCGCGGCGGCGGTGCGGGAGACCTCTACATTTTTCTGTCGATCAACAGCCATGAGTTCTTCCAGCGCGATGGCGCCGACCTTTATTGCCGCGTGCCGATTTCGATGGTCGCGGCGGCGCTCGGCGGCGAGCTCGAAGTGCCGACCATCGATGGCGACAAGGCGCGGGTGAAGATCGCCGAAGGCACGCAATCCGGCCGCCGCTTGCGGCTTGGCGGCAAGGGCATGCCGGTGCTGCGCAGCAACCGCCACGGCGACATGTACGTGCAGGTCACGGTCGAGACGCCGCAAAATCTCAGCAAAAAGCAGCGCGACCTGCTGCGGGAATTCGAGAAAATTTCTTCCGGCGAGACGCAACCGGAATCGTCCGGATTCTTTAATAAGGTCAAAGAGTTCATCGGCGGCACCGGAACCCGGAAGAGCGGCACAGGCGCATGACCTTGACCCCCCGCCTCTCGGGCGATACCGGTGAGCACGGCGGCAGTTCCCTCGCTCGCCGTAGTGACGTCGCACCGATGCGGTTTCAGTCCATCGCCCGCGCTGAAAAGCGCCCGCTGCGTTTCGACGACGACGTCCAATTTCTCCGTTCCTGGTTCGAGAAGCCGCTGGCAACCGGCGCGGTCATGCCGTCCGGACGCGTGCTGGCGCGCACCATGGCGCGTTATGTCGATCCGAACTCAAAGGGGCCGGTGATCGAGCTTGGCCCGGGGACCGGTCCGGTGACCGCCGCCTTGGTGGACCAGGGCATCGATCCTTCACGGCTCGTTCTGGTCGAATTCAACCCGACCTTCTGCCGCATGCTGCGCTCGCGCTATCCGGCGGCGACCGTGGTGCAGGGCGACGCCTACCGGCTGCGGCGCCTAGTCGACTCGACGATCCGCGAGCCGGCGGCGGCGATCGTCTCGGGCCTGCCGCTCGTCACCAAGCCGTTGCGCACGCGGCTGCGGCTGATCACCGACGCCTTGGCGTTGCTCGCACCAAGCGCGCCGTTCGTGCAATTCACCTACGCGATGGTGCCGCCGATTCCGAAATCATTGCCGTGCGTGAACGCCGAGGCGTCCGAGCTGATCTGGATGAATCTGCCGCCGGCGCGGGTGTGGGTCTATCGGGGGCGGTAATTTCGCCCTGTGTCATCGCCCGCGAAAGCGGGCGATCCAGCGATTAGTACATCGACGGCCTGGAATACTGGATGCCCCGCCTTCGCGGGGCATGACAGCATTGGGCGTTTGTTGTCATATGCGGCCATGCCCTCGCCGAAAATTCTCATCATCCCCGGCTCGCTGCGCACCGGCTCGCACAATGTGAAGCTCGCGGCCTGGGCGGCCAAGGAACTGGCGCTGATCGACATCGAAACCAGCCGCATTTCGCTCGAAGATTATCCGATGCCGATCTTCGATCCCGATGAGGAAATCAAATCGGGCCCGCCGCACAACGCGGTCAAGCTCAAGCAGATGATGGCGGCCCACCACGGCATCTTCATCACCACGCCTGAGCACAATGCCTCGGTGCCGGCAGTCTTGAAAAATGCAATCGATTGGGTCTCGCGGGTGCGCGAACGAGGCGACCCGTCTTTCGCCGCCTTTCGCAATCGCGCCTTCGCGATCGCTTCAGCGTCGTCCGAGACCCAAGGCGGATTGCGCGGTCTGGCTGCGCTGCGCGAAATCCTTGAGCTCGGCTGCGGCGCCCTCGTTATTCCCGAGCAGGTCGCGGTGCCGCAGGCGGACGCGGCGTTTGACGAGATGAACGGCCCGACCCCGAATGCGACCGCAAATGCGCTGCGGCTCGAGCTCGCGCGTCTGGTCGACATGGCGCGGCTGATGGCATGACCGCAGCGGCCCGAAACCGGCTGATTGTCGCGCTCGATCTGCCGTCGGTTGAAGCGGCGCGGACCTTGGTCGCGCGGCTCGGCGACGTCACTTCGTTCTACAAAATCGGCTATCAGCTTGGTTACGCCGGCGGGCTCGCCTTTGCGCGTGAACTCATTGACGGCGGCAAACAGGTTTTTCTCGATCTCAAGCTGCACGACATCGGCAACACTGTCGAGAAGGGGGTCGAGAGCGTCGCCAAGCTCGGCGCAACGTTTCTCACTGTGCACGCTTATCCGCAAACGATGAAAGCGGCGGTTGCCGGCAAAGGTCAATCAAAGCTGAAGCTGCTCGCGGTTACGGTGCTTACCTCTTACGACGATCGCGACCTGGTCGACGCGGGTTACGCCCTCACGGTCGCCGATCTCGCCGCGCGGCGCGCGCAACAGGCGCGCGAAGCGGGTGTCGATGGGCTCGTCTGCTCGCCGGAGGAAGCTGCAAACCTGCGTGCGCTCGTTGGCGAACGGATGGTGCTGGTGACGCCGGGCATTCGGCCGGCCGGCAGCGCGACCGGCGATCAAAAGCGCATCATGACGCCGGCCAAGGCGATTGCCGCGGGCGCCGATTATCTTGTGGTCGGGCGGCCGATCACGGAAGCTGCCGATCCAAAAGCCGCGGCGCAGGCGATCGTCGACGAAATTTCCCAGGCGGCGAGGTAGGACGAGGAGATGGCGAAAGGCTATTGGCTGGCGCGGCTCAACATCAAAGACCGGGGCGCGTTTGGTGAATATCGCAAGCGCAACGCCGCGCCGATCGCCAGGTTCGGCGGCAAATTCATCGTCAAAGGCGGCAAGGCCGAAGCCAAGCTTGGACCTGCGGTCGCCGAAAATGTCGTGATCGAATTTGACAGCTACGAGCAGGCGGTGGCGTGCTTTCACTCGGACGAGTACCAGGCGGCCACGCAGTATCTCAAGCAAAGCGCGGACGTGATTGAATTCGTGATCGTGGAAGGCGCCGAATAGCGAGGGCAGGATGGCAAAGGGCTACTGGATCGGCCGCGTCGATGTGCACGACGAAGAGGGCTACAAACCTTACGCAACAGCCAATCCGGCGATCTTCAAGAAATTCGGCGGCCGCTATGTCATTCGCGGCGGCAAGTTCGAGGCGGCGGAGGGGACATCGCGTAAGCGCAACGTCGTGATCGAATTTCCGAGCTATCAGGCGGCGCTCGACTGCTATTACTCGCCGGAATATCAGGCCAACATCAAGGTGCGGCAGCCCCATTCGGTGGCGGACATCATCGTGATCGAGGGCTATGACGGCCCGCAGCCCTAGCGCCTAAAGCGGCAATTCCGGCTCATCATTGCGCGCCTCGCGCCGGGCCTCGCGCGCGGCGCGCGGCGTTTGCGTGAATGACCACTGAACCTTCGCCTTGGTGCGGACGTGGCCGTAAATCACGATCTGCACCGTTCGCCGCGGGCCGTCGGTGCCGGCGAGGTAGACGCTCTCCTCGATCTCGACCGGATCGTCCTCGGCGTCGAATGTCCAGACCTGCCGATCCGGCAAGGTCAGCATCACGCCGTGGCGGTCCGACAGACGATTGGCTTTGACCGATGGGTGCAGATGAAAGCGAATGGCAAACTCGTCGGCGACGCGGAGCGAAAATTTGTCGCCGCGCGCCGGCGTAAAACTGTCCTCCCCGGTCAGCATTGCGCCATCCGCGGCGAGTTTGAGCACGCGATGATGGACCATGTTGAACGGCCGCGCGTAGCCGTCATGCGTCAGGTAAAGCAGGCCGCCATCATCGTTGTCGTCGCGCTTGATCTGGATCGCCCGCGCACCGCCGACGATCGGTACGCCCCACAGCAGGCGTGAAAAAGCCCGCGATTCCAAAAACCGGCACGAGGATGCATCGTTGACGGTGACAGTCGAGTGCGCCGGCGTTGCGCGCGTGACCTGCCGCCAGGTCTCGCGGTTCACCGCCGGCAGCCCGCAATTTACGACGATGCGCTGCTGCTTCGCCGACATCTCAAAGGCGAGGCACGACGCGTGGGCCTCCTGGCTCAGTCCCATCGGCGGCGGCCGCCCCGTATCGACCACAAGCAACGTGCCGTCGCGTTCGAGCCGCTGATATCCGGAGTGCGGCGCATTGGCGACCGGCGTGCCGCGTGCATCGTCATAGGCGAGCACGGTGGCGAGCAGATCAACCGGCGTCGGGCCCATGCCGTTAAACAGCGCGAAGTTGCCGTCGCCATGCCGGAAGAATCGCAGCATCGGCATGATGCGGTCGATCGCATTATTGAGGCCGGCGGGCGGCGGGACGTTGCGATGGCTGAACAACTGCCGCAACGGCAGCAGGTCGAGCAGCAATTCGATCAGCACGCCGGGATTGCGGCTGATGTGGCCGCCGTCCGGCAAGATCTGCCGGTTGAGCTCATCGGTGAGCCGCCGCATCGCCTTGCGCAAATGCTTCGATTGATTCTGCATGCACAGCGCCACGAAGGTCAGCGCGACGAATCCCTGGAGGCGCGGCAGGCCGTCGCGTGATTGTCCTGCGGTGCGGCGCATATAGCGCACCTGCCGCGACAGGCTGCGGATGAATCGCCGATAAAACCGCACATCGGCGTCCTGTAGAATCATCGGCGCTTGCGAGAGCCAGGAAATTACCCGCCGGGAAAGGATGTCGCTGCGCCAGCCGAGCGGATGCCAGCGGCCCTGCAACGTGATCCAGTCGTCGACCAGCGCGCGCGCATTGCCGCGGGTGATGGCGCTATCGGCGGCGCGCAGGTGCCGCAGCCAGGCGAACCCGAGCAGAGTCGCCGCCCATTCTTCCGATGGCGGCATCATCTCGAATGGCGAGCGGCGGTCGCAGATCACCACCTTGCCGGCGAACGCAAAGCGGCCCGCATAGATTTCGCTCGATCGGGTCGCGTCGGCGGTGCGCAGTTCCTGCGGCGCGATCAGCAGGCGGTCATTTGCCGCCGCGGTGAGCCGCCAGCGCAGCAGCGGATGCGTGCGAATGCGGCCGACAAACCCGGTGAAGGCGCGGCTGCCGACGAAGACCGAGAGTCTGGCGCGATCCGCGACCGAAATTCGCATCACCAAGGCGATCGTCCCCGCGGCAACGGCCTCATCCCTGCGGGAGGCACGATAGCCAAGGCCCCTGAGTCGGCCAATATCGGCGGTTTTGCCGTCAAATCCGGCTCAAACGCGCGGCATAAAACCCGTCGACGCCGCTCCAGCGCGGCTCGGGGTCCGGCAACAGGGTCGGCAGGGTGCGCAGATCGCCGGCGGCATTGATGAAGTCCCGATGGCCGGCAACCTCGTCCGCACCAACCGGCCTTCGCTGCACGCGCTGGTCCCGCGCGAGCAGCGCTTCAATCTGCTGCTCACCTTCCTCAGGTTCGAGCGAACATACGCAATAGACCAAGGTACCGCCGGGCATGGTCAATTCGACCGCCCGATCGAGCAACCGCCCCTGCAGCGAAATGAGCGTGGCGATGTCTGCCTCCGATTTGATCCAGGGGATGTCCGGGTGGCGGCGGATCGTTCCGGTGGATGAACACGGCGCATCGAGAAGGACGGCGTCGAACGGCGGTGACTGCCATTCGAGCGCATCGGCGGCAACGATCTCCGCGTCAAGCGAGAGGCGATTGAAGTTCTCGCGCAGACGCCTCAGCCGCGGCTCGGAGCGGTCGACCGCTGTGACCTTGGCGCCGGCGAGCGCAAGCTGCGCGGTCTTGCCGCCGGGCGCCGCGCAAAGGTCCGCCGCGCTGCGCCCCGACAAATCGCCGAACAGGCGCGCGGGAATCGCCGCCGCAGCGTCCTGCACCCACCAAGCGCCTTCGTCAAACCCGGGCAGCGATGTGATTGCGCCTTGCGCGAGCGTGCGCACCGAGGCTGTGGGCAGCACGCGACCGTGGAGGCGGTCGGCCCAGAACTGCGGCTCGCTTTTGACAGTCACGTCGAGCGCCGGCTCATTGCGGTTTGCGGCGGCGATCGCGCGCGCCGTTTCCCTGCCGTAGTGCTTGGTCCAGCGCGTCAGCAGCCAATCCGGCGTATCCAGCCGCGGATCGTCTGCCGGCGTGGCTTTGGCCTGCGCCACGCGACGCAACACCGCGTTGATCAAGCCGCCATATGGCGCCGCGCGCCGGTCAGCCTGCGCGAGCCGCACGGAGAGATCGACGGCGGCGTGGTCGGGAACCTCGAGCCACAGGATTTGCGCGGCGCCAAGCAGCAAGATCGTCTCGGCCCGGGGCGCGTCGGCGGGAAATCCGCGCTCCAAAAAACCGCGCAGCATATGGCGCAGGCTGCCAAGCCGCCGCAGCACGGTGGCGGCAAGCCGCCCCGTCAAGGCGCGATCGCGCTCCGGCAGCCGGGCGATGCCGGGGTGAGCGGCTTTGCCGGAGAGTTGCTCGTCGAGGGCGATTTTCCGCCGCAGCACGCCGTCGAGCACGTCGGCGGCGATGCGGCGGGCCGCGAGGCCTGGAACTTCGGGCTGGAGGAGGGGACGGCCACGCGCCATTGGCGCGTTCTTGCCATGAAATGTGTCGTCAGCGCGAGAGCCGATTGCGGAAATATGCTTGCGCGAATCACCCGCCCTGTATAAGTTCCTAGGGTGACCTTCCTAGAACGAACGGCGCTGGCTTTTCCGCAGCCGCGGCGATTTGCCCTGGCCGCAACGGCGATTTTTGCCGCCGGACTCGCCTTGGGCGCGCTGCTTGGCGGCGGTTCGATTGTTCGCAACACCGCCGCGCCGGTTCCGTCGAGGACCTCGGGCGCGGCCACTCCGTTGCGCATGGTCTACCCGGCCGAGGTCGTCCGCGTGATTGACGGCGACACGTTCGAGGCGCGGGTCAAGGTATGGCCAGGCATGGAGGCGGTCACTCGGGTGCGGCTGCGCGGCGTCGACGCGCCGGAAATGAAAGCGCGCTGCGATGACGAGCGCGTCAAGGCGCTGGCCGCGAAAGACGCGCTGTCACAAATGCTGAGCGAGGGCGCGGTCGATCTCGCCAATGTGAGTCAGGACAAATACGGCGGCCGGGTCGATGCCGACGCCTCGACGTCGAATACGCGCGATGTCGGAGAGGCGCTGGTGATGCGCGGATTGGCCCGCCGCTATGACGGCGGCCGCCGCATGAGCTGGTGCGGTTAGGGCAATACGTAAACCGCGGTGCCGACCCGCACCCGCGAATAAAGATCGACGATGTCCTGGTTGTACATGCGGATGCAGCCGTGCGAGACGAAATGGCCTATCGAGGACGGATCGTTAGTGCCGTGGATCGCGTAGTTGCCGCGATCAAGCCCGAGCGCCGCTTCGCCCATCGGATTGCGCGGTGAGCCGCCGGGAATAGCGGAGGGCAAATACGGATCGGCGCGGCGAATGTCCGCAGGCGGGGCCCATGCCGGCCGCACTAATTTTCGCTCCACATACGCATGGCCGTGCCAGGCCATGCCCGCCTTGCCGACGCCGACCGGATAGCGGATCGCGCTGCCATTGCCCTGCACGTAATAGAGCCGCCGCTCGCCGGTGCGCACCACGATCGAGCCGGACGGATAGCCGCTGAAGGCGACGACTTCGCGCGCGCTCGCGCGCTCGACATGCGCAGCGCCAAAGAAAATCGCCGCGACAAGCGCGGCGAAAATCAGCCATCGCGTCAGCGCACCGCGTCGCATCACTGCTCGACGATCACCGGCGTGCCGACGGAGACCATGTTGTAGAGCTTGGTGATATCACTGTTGTACATGCGGATGCAGCCGTGCGAGACGTAGCCGCCGACCGAGCCCGGATTGTTGGTGCCGTGGATGGCGTATTCGCCGTTGCGCATCACCAGCGCGGCGACCCCCATCGGATTGCGCGGCGAGCCTCCGGGAATGACGGGCGCGGGGCCGGGCCGGTGCCACAGCTCCGGCGGCGCCGACCATGCGGGGGCGAGATATTTCGCCTCGATGGTCGCGTGGCCGTGCCACGACCAGCCTTTCTTGCCGACGCCGACCGGGAAGCTCAGCGTGCGCCCCTCGTGGGTCGTGTAGTAGAGCCGGCGCTCGCCGGTCTTAACGACAATGGTGCCCGGCGTATAACCGCTGCGCGGCGCCGATTGAGCTGCGGCTGTCAGAAACGCCCAGCCGATCACAATTACGAAAAACAGGACAACACGCTTGAACATGACGAAGCCCCGTAACGTCCTCAACGCCCCGCATGAATATTAATCAGGACACCGCTCATCGGTGGGAGAAAGCTTTTGTTAGCGTAAATAATCGCTAACGGCATTAACCAACGCCGGAGCCGCGCTTTTGCCGCTGTTCCGGCAGAGGCACGTGCGGGTCCACGAACCCCAAGGCCTTTCGGCACATGGCGAAAGCGGTTGTCTCATTCGCGCGCTCGCGCGAAGATTGCGCCGGGGCTCTGGGGGATCGTCATGACCGTTATCTTCGCGGCGCTCGGCGCAGCCTTTGCATGGCTCGTCGTCGCATCATGGAAGCTCCATCAAGAACGCAAACCGAAGGCCCGAAGCAAACAGTGGCGCTGGCAGAGGCGGCGCAAACAGATTCTCATCGCGAGCTGGGTGCTGTTCGTCGCGGCGTGCGTGTTTCTGGTCGCGGCATTGTATTGCTACGCCCAGGGCTGGTGGGCCTCATGGCCGATCGTCGCCCTTTGGTATGTGAAAACTCCGGCCGTTCTCAGCAGCGCCGCCGCCTTTTTACTGGCGGCATGGGCGGTCTTCGAATGGAAGACGCTCAAAAGATTTCCGGCCTGGCTCTACGACATCACGCACGGCAAGCCGCAAGCTTCGGCCGGGCGGGGGGACGCAAGCACATCAGCCAAGGGCCCGGTCAAAGGCATCGTCAGCATTGTCGGCATAGCGGCGGTCACTCTGATCGGAGCGGTGACGGTCGCGATCTTCTTTCCCGAATTGTTGCTGCGAGTCGAAACAATCAAGCTGGCCGGCTTCGAGGCCCGGTTCGCCACGACCGCAAGCCACAGCGCGATTTATCGCCGCGGGCTTGAAGAAGCGATCACGCGCCAACCGCTGGCCAACTCGATAGGAGGGTACGTCGAATACGAAAAGATTAGGAAGCTCGATTTAGCGGCGCAAACTATAGTGTCCGCTAGATGGAGGGCTCCTGAGGCGGAGCGCGCTAAGGCACGGGCTGTCGTTGATGCAGGCGACCGATTTCTTTCGGACTTTGCATTGCCACTAGGCAAGGTTCTTCATTGTTATACGAAGGAGTTCGATGTCCGTGACACGGACGCCCGTTACAAGCTCGTCCGGGTGGCAAACGAGTGGACACGTGTCTTCAAAGGCCACCGGGACAGATTTTATCCAGCCGTCCAGAAGACTGTCGAGCTGATCAGGTTTGTGGATAGCGACCTTGCCGATCGGGAATCCACCTGTAACAACGCCCAGTGGCTCAAAAGGTACGCGATTATTCCAAAGCCCGAAGAACTATCGCAGGAGGAAATCGTCCATTTGGCAGATATTAGGAGAAATCCCGCCGCTATAGCTTTCATTTCTCAACTTAATCTCGCCGCCAAGAGGCCTTCTGACCTCGTCGACTTCATGAACGAGATGGCCAAAGGCATCGATGATCAGCGCGGGACGCTCGTTGCTCAAAGCAAATTTTACAAACTACGATACGACGTAAAATTTGCCGATGATGAGCGGTCGACCGAATTAATTGCCGATTTGCGCCGCGCTTTGACAGCAACTGAAGAGATTATCAGATCTGTTGACCAGTGCAGGACGAAGGATATCGACGCAAAGGACGATGCTTTTTCCAGAGCCTGCAAGAAGGTCCGAGACGGGGCCGAGATCAGCATCGACGAAGTCTACGATTCGTTTTCTAGGCGGCGCGTCGGCATCATCAATAATATTCTTTATGCACTGATCTGGGACTGGCTGAACGGTCGGTCGTTGGACGCGCAGCAAATCCTGGAGCTCGAAGGAACGCCGGCCGGGGGGCATTATTTCGAACTGTCGAAATGGCTGATGGGGCAATCGGTCAGCGCGCTGCGAGATCGAGCCGTACCCGACGAGACGCTTCAGTACGTCGCAGGCATTTACGATACCCTTGCTATGCGTGAAATTGCCTTAGGGGCGCTCAAAGACGACCTATCACCAGCGCGATGCGCTCGCGCCAAGGGCGCGTTGGCAAGAGCCAAGGACATTGCTGAGGACAAACGTATCGCTGATGCGCACAGCGATTTGCTTGAAAGCGTCTGCCGGAATTGAAACTGAGAGGAATTCCGCTCAGGACGGCCCACAGCCGACGCAGATCTTGCCCGCCCACGCATATACGCCGGATGCGGCGATAAGCACGGCGGCGGCGACCATGCTCAGCCAAAAAGTGCGTGTCATTGACGATCGCTCCGTCACGAATTCGAATACGCTACCACAAATATGGGCATTTTTGTAACGGGCGCCACCCCGTAGCTAACGTCCAGAGATGACAACCGTTTTCACGCCTTTGCGGTGGCACGCTTGTTCTGCCGATTATTGACGAGATCGTCGACCACCGCCGGGTCCGCCAATGTCGTGGTGTCGCCGAGGTTCTTGAAGTCGTCTTCCGCGATCTTGCGCAGGATGCGCCGCATAATCTTGCCGGAACGCGTTTTCGGCAGACCGGGTGCGAACTGGATGAGGTCGGGCGAGGCGAATGGGCCGATCTCCTTGCGCACCCAGCCGACCAGCTCCTTGCGCAAATCCTCGGACGGCTTTTCGCCGGCCATCAGCGTCACATAGGCGTAGATGCCCTGGCCCTTGATGTCGTGCGGATACCCGACCACGGCGGCTTCCGAAACCTTGGCATGCGCAACCAGCGCGCTCTCGACCTCGGCGGTGCCGAGCCGGTGGCCTGACACGTTGATGACGTCATCAACGCGGCCGGTGATCCAGTAATAGCCGTCGGCGTCGCGCCGGCAACCGTCGCCGGTGAAGTACTTGCCTTTGTAGGTCGAGAAGTAGGTCTGCTCGAACCGTTCGTGGTCGCCATAGACCGTGCGCATCTGGCCCGGCCACGAGTCGGCGACGCACAAATTGCCGGAGGTTGCGCCTTCCAGCACCTTGCCGTCGGCGTCGACGATGACCGGCTGAATGCCGAAAAATGGCCGCGTCGCCGAACCCGGCTTCTGCGCGATTGCGCCCGGGAGCGGCGTAATCATGATGCCGCCGGTCTCGGTCTGCCACCACGTATCCACGATCGGGCAGCGGCCGTCGCCCACCACGCGATGATACCATTCCCACGCTTCCGGATTGATAGGCTCGCCCACCGAGCCGAGCAGCCGCAATGACGCGCGCGAGGTCTTTTTCACCGGGCCGTCGCCCGCCTGCATCAGAGCGCGGATCGCTGTCGGCGCGGTATAGAAGGTGTTGACCTTGTGCTTGTCGCAGACTTCCCAGAACCGCGACGTGCTCGGATAGTTCGGGACGCCTTCGAACATCAGCGTGATGGCGCCGTTCGAGAGCGGACCGTAGAGGATGTAGCTGTGGCCCGTGACCCAGCCGACGTCCGCGGTGCACCAGTAAATGTCGCCGTCGTGATAGTCGAACACATATTGATGCGTGATCGAGACGTAGAGCAGATAGCCTCCAGTGGTGTGCATCGCGCCTTTCGGCTTGCCGGTCGAGCCTGAGGTGTAGAGGATGAACAGCGGATCCTCGGCGCTCATCTCCTCGCATGGACAATCCGCGTTCACGCCCTTGGCGGCCTCATCGTAGTAGACGTCGCGGCCGGCCTTCATGTTTACGGCTGCGCCGGTGCGCTTGACGACGAGCACGGTCTTCACCGGCGCTTTCTCGCACGCGGCATCGACGTTTGCCTTCAATGGAATCTTGCGTGCACCGCGGATGCCTTCATCCGCGGTGACGATGATGTCGGATTTGCAGTCCTCGACGCGGCCGGCGATGGAGTCCGGCGAGAAGCCGCCGAAGATCACCGAGTGAATTGCGCCGATGCGCGCACAGGCGAGAATGGCGTAAGCCGCCTCCAGGATCATCGGCAGGTAGATGGTGACGCGATCGCCTTTCTTGACGCCGAGCTTCTTGAGCACATTGGCGAATCTGCACACTTCGGCGTGCAACTCCTTGTAGGTGATCTTCTTGTCGTCCTTCGGGTCGTCGCCTTCCCAGATGATCGCGGTCTGGTTGCCGCGCTTGTCCAGGTGGCGGTCGACGCAGTTGAAGCAGGCATTGAGCTTGCCGTCCTCGAACCATTTGATCGAGATGTTGCCCGGCGCGTAGGAGGTGTTCTTGACCTTGGTGAAGGGCTTCGACCAGGTGATGCGCTTGGCCTGCTCGCCCCAGAACTTGTCGGGGTCCTTTAGCGAGGCCGCGTACATTTCCTTGTATTTGGCCTCATCGATCCAGGCGCGCTTCGCCCAATCGGTTGAGACTTCGTAGACCTTGTCTTCGGACATCGCACTCCTCCCGCGGACGCTGGCTGCCGCCGCGCCCTGTTCTTGTCGCCCCGATTATGCGACGGCGCTTCGCACGCCGACAAGCGTTGCAATGATCGACTTTCGGCGGATTCAGGCGCCCATCCAGCCGACAATTACGCCGATAATGACCAGCACGACGAGCCAGTGAATGGCGTCAATGGCGGTCAGGCTCCAGCGACGGCCTTGGTAGGCATTGTTGATCGTGCCGGTCGTCAAGACAAAGCCGAGCCAGCAGAACGCGCCGGAGATCGCGCCCGCGCGCGCATTGAACATGCCGGTGTGAGTGAGAATGCCGTAGAGCACGACGCCCATCAGCAGCGCCCCGACGAAAGACAGCACGAACGGGAGATAGAACGTCAGCTTCGATTTCGCGGCTTGCTCGATTTTGCATTGTTCGATGGTCTTGCCCTGCGCGGCCAGCCACGGACGGCTGAGCGTGGTGTAGTAAACGGCGCCGAAAATCCAGGCGGCCACCGCACCGAGCAGAATGCCGGTCAGGTTTGTGGGTTGCATCATGCGCGCCTCCTACTTCAAACCACCCATTTTGCAGACGAGCTTCCATTCGGCATCGGTCACCGGCTGCACGGATAGTCGCGAGTACTTCACCAAAGCCATGTCCTTGAGCTTGGCTTCCTGCTTGATCGACGCGAGCGTGACCGGCTTGGGCAGCGCCTCGACCGCTTTGACGTCAACGACAACCCAAGGCTCTCCTTTGGCGGTCGGATCCGGATAGGCGTCGCGCGTGACCTCGACGATGCCGACCACCGCCTTTTCCTCGCCGGTGTGATAGAAAAACGCGCGGTCGCCCTTCTTCATCTCTTTGAGATAACGGCGCGCGGTGAAGTTGCGCACGCCCGTCCAGGCGTCGCGCTTGGCGCCCTTCTTTTTCTGGTCGTTGTACGACCAGGTGCCGGGTTCGGACTTCAGCAGCCAATACGCCATGTCCTTACTCCGCCTTGAACGGGCGCGTGAGCAGCGACTCGATGGCGCCATCCACGCTCAATTTTCCGTCGAGCACCGCCGCGATCGCTTCGCTGATCGGCATCTCGACATTCTTTTCTCGCGCCATTTCCAATAGCGCCGGTGCGGTGAACGCGCCCTCGGCGAGCTTGCCATGGGCGGCGGTCGCGACCGGCTCTCCTTTGGCAAGCGCCACGCCGAGCGAATGATTGCGTGACTGCGGGCTCGAGCAGGTGAGCACAAGATCGCCGAGCCCCGACAGCCCGGTCAGCGTCTCCGGCTTGGCGCCATAGGCGCGGCCGAATCGCATCAATTCGGCGAAACCGCGCGTGATCATGGCCGCTTGCGCGCTGGCGCCGAGCCCTCGGCCGGCAACAATCCCGGCCGCGATCGCCAGCACATTTTTTGCCGCGCCGCCGATCTCGACGCCGCGCACGTCGGTCGAGTGATAGGGCCGGAACGTGGCGGAGCCGAGTGCATGGGCGAGAGCTCGCGCGATTGCACCGTCTTCACATGCGAGCGTCACGGCGGTGGGCAGCCCACGCGCGACGTCGGCGGCGAAACTCGGACCCGACAAGATCGCGGGCGTCGCCTTTGGCGCGCAGTCGCGCACGATCTGCGTCATGAACTCGTGAGTGCCGCGCTCGATGCCCTTGGCGCAGACGACGATGGGCGTGCCGTCGGCAAGGGTTGCACCGAGCTGCTTCGCGACCGACCGCGTTGCCTGCGCCGGCACAACGAGCAAGATTGCGTCGGCGTTTGCGCCGAGTTCGCGCGTCACGTTGATGGCGTCATTGATCTTGAAACCGGGCAGAAACTTGCTCTCGCGTTTTTGCGAGAGCGACTCCGCATTCACCGCATCGAATTCCCACAAATTAACTTTGCGTCCGGCGCGCGCCGCCGTTTCGGCGAGCGCGGTGCCCCACGCGCCGCCGCCAAGCACGGAGATGCGCTCGATGCTCATTTGAACGCCGCCGTCTTGCGCAGCGCCTGCGCCGCGGCGATCTCGTCGAGCGGCCAGCGCGCGCGGGGCGCGGCATCGAGGGAGTCGGTGAGGCCGAGTGCGAGGCGTTCAGCGCCCGCCCAAGCGATCATCGCGCCATTGTCGGTGCAAAGCTCGGCAGGCGGCGCGACCAGCGCGGTGCCGGCCTCGGTCGCGAGATGCTGCAGGACGCGGCGAATGGTCTGATTGGCGGCAACGCCACCGGCCGCCACCAGTGCGGTCGGCGCGCCGTACCGGGTGCGGAAAATGCGCAGGCCGGCGCGCAAACGGTCGGCGACCACCTCGGCGACCGCCTGTTGGAATGACGCGCACAGGTCGGCGACGTCCTGGTTTGTCAGCGGCGCGATCCGCTCGGCCTCTAGTCGGAGCGCGGTCTTGAGGCCCGAGAACGAGAAATCGGCATCGCTGCGGCCCATCATCGGGCGGGGCAAAGCGAAACGAGCCGCATTGCCTTTGGTCGCCTCTTGCTCGACCAGAGGCCCACCGGGGTAACCTAAGCCCAGCAGCTTGGCGGTCTTGTCGAAGGCCTCGCCGATCGCGTCGTCGACCGTGGTGCCGAGCCGGACGTAGTCGCCGACGCCGCGCACCGCGAGAATCTGGGTGTGTCCGCCCGAAGCGAGGAAGAGGCAATACGGAAACGGCGTTGCGTCGGTGAGCCTTGCAGTGAGGGCGTGCGCTTCGAGGTGGTTCACGGCGATCAGCGGTTTCCGGTTTACAAGCGCGATGGCTTTGGCGGTGGTCAGTCCCACAATCACGCCGCCGATCAGGCCCGGGCCGGCCGCCGCGGCGATGCCGTCGAGGCCATAAAAATGTTTGCCTGCCTCGCGCATGGCGCGGCCGATCACATGATCGAGCGCCTCAACATGCGCGCGCGCCGCAATTTCGGGCACCACGCCGCCAAATGCCGCGTGCTCTTTCACCTGGGACAGCACGATATTCGAGAGAATCCTGCCGCGGCCGTCCTCGTCGCGCTCGACCACGGCCGCGGCCGTTTCGTCGCAGGTGGTTTCAATGCCGAGCACGATCATCACGTCTCCCTTACCTCCCCCTGAAAGGGGGAGGTCGACTGCGAAGCAGTCGGGTGGGGGTCATGCTATCAAAATCTGACCCCTCCCCGGATCGCTTCGCGATCCGACCCTCCCCTTTCAGGGGAGGGTGAAGTAAGTGGGGCGGTAACATCGCGAGGATATATGGCGCAATCGGGAGCACTGCGCATCGGCACGCGTGGCAGCCCGCTTGCGCTGGTCCAGGCGCGAATGGTGCGTGACCGGCTCGCCGCAGCGCTTGGCCGCGCCGGTGAGAGCATCGAGCTCAAGATCATCCGCACCAGCGGCGATACGATTATTGACCGGCCGCTGGCGGAGGAGGGCGGCAAAGGCCTTTTTACCAAGGAGATCGAAGAGGCATTGCTGCGCGGCGACATCGATCTCGCCGTGCACTCAGCCAAGGACATGCCGACGTTTTTGCCCGACGGGCTCATGCTCGCCGCGTGCCTGGAGCGCGAAGACCCGCGCGACGTCTTCATCAGCAAGAAAGCGCATGCGCTGGAAGATCTGCCGCAAGGCGCGCGGGTCGGAACAGCCTCGCTGCGGCGCCAGGCGATCATGAAGCGCGCGCGGCCCGACCTCCAGGTTGCACCGCTCCGTGGCAATGTCGAGACGCGCCTACTCAAGCTCGACAACGATGAGGCCGATGCGATCGTTCTCGCGCTCGCGGGGCTGCGTCGACTCGGCCTAGAGCGGCGCGCCACCAAGATAATGAGTGTCGACGAATTTCTGCCGGCGGCGGGGCAGGGCGCGATCGCCATCGAGACGCGCCAAGATGACCGGGAGACAAGGTCGTTGGTCGCCAGGATCGATCATAATGATACCTCGACGGCGGTCGCCGCCGAGCGCTCGTTTCTTGCGGTGCTTGATGGTTCCTGCAAGACGCCGATCGCCGCGCACGCTATTGTCGAAGCCAACGTGCTGCGCTTTCGCGGTCTGATCGCGCGTCCCGATGGCAGCGCGGCCCACGACATCGCCGCCGCGGGTTCGCGCAACGATGCGGCGAAGATCGGCGCCGATTGCGGACGCGCGCTCAAGCAGCGCGCCGGCCCCCATTTTTTCGACTGATGCGCATCCTGGTCACCCGGCCTTCGCCAGACGGCGAGCGCACCGCGGCGGCCTTGCGCGCGCGGGGCCACGATGTGCTGCTCGCGCCATTAATGCAGGTGCGGCCAGTGCCTGCCGTTATCGGCGGCGGCTGGTCTGCGGTGATTGTCACCAGTGCAAACGCGCTCAGAGTGTTGTCGGCGGAACAGATCGCACCGCTGCTTGCGCTACCTCTATATGCGGTCGGCCAGCGGAGCGCCGACTCTGCACGTGAGCTTGGATTTCGCGAAGTGCGCTCGCCGAATGGCGACGCGCGTGATCTGGTCCGCTCGATCGCAGAGCGGCACGCTAACGAGACCGCGCCATACCTTTATCTCTCCGGTGAGGATCGCGCCGCGGACGTCGAAGCCGCGCTCGGTGAGCGCGGCGTCAAAGTCGAGACCGTGATTGTCTATCGCATTGTGACCACAGGATTCCCGCCCGAGCTGTTCGATGCCGTCGAACGCCGGGCGATTCAGGCCGTGCTGCATTTCTCACGCCGCAGCGCCGAGAACTATGTGTCTGCCGCCAAAGCTGCGGGTCTCATTGAGCCGGCGCTGGCGCCGCGACAATTGTGCCTGTCTGGGCAAGTGGCCGAGCCGATTGCTGCAGCCGGCGCGCAGAACGTTGCAATCGCCAGCCGTCCGGATGAAGCTTCCCTGCTCGAGCTTCTGCAACGCGCCTAACGCGTATTTCATTGTGGCGGAGATAACCGGCCGAATCGAATAGGATGCCGCGATGGCCGATGAAAAGCCCAAAACGTCAGCCGAGCGGCCGCACCGCAGCCGGAAGCGGCCGCCGCCCACGATCGATCTTGCCGCGACCGAAGTGAAAGCCGAGCAGCCGGCTGCCGAGCCGCCGCAACCCGAGGGCGCCAAGCACGAACCGGCGGCAACGCCAAATCTGTTCCTGAAATACGCGGGCATCGGGGCGTCCGTCGCGGCCGGCGTCGTGGCGACGCTCGCGGTTCTCTGGTTTGCCAGTCATTTGCCGACCAGCGGCAACGCGAGCGCGCTTCGCGACCGCTTGACGGCTTTGGAGACGCAAGCCGGCGCCAAATCGAATGCGCCGCAAATCGACCCGCAGGATTTGGCCAAACTCTCACAGCGCCTTGAAAAGCTCGAACAGGCCGTGTCGAAGCTGCCTGCCGCGCCTCAAGCGGATCCTGCGCTCGATCAGCGATTGGCGACGATTGAGAATTCGATGAAGTCACTCGGCATCGCGATTGCGGCGCTGACCAAGCGAGCGGAGGACGCGGCGGCAACATCGTCCGCGGCGCGTGAACGGGCAGATGCCGCAGCTAGAGCGACGGAAGCTCTGCAGGCCAGGATCGACGGGCTGGAGCGCGCGGCGAAGGCAACGCAAGACAAGGTTGCCCAAAACAGCGGCGCGGACGGCCTCGCACGGCGCGCGCTTGTCACGTTCGCGCTGCGTGACGCCGTACTCGGCGGGGGTCCTTATACAAAAGAGCTGGCCGCGGCGAAGACGGCCGGTTTTGACGGCGCAAAGCTTGGCGGCTTGGAGCCTTTCGCGGCCACAGGCGTCCCGAGCGATATTGCGCTGGCGCGTGAAATGAGCGCGCTGCTGCCGAAGCTGGGGCAGACGAGCGGCGCGGAATCGGGCCACTCCGGCAGCTTCATGGAACGGCTGCAAGCCAATGCAGGCAAACTGGTCCGTATTCATCCGGTCGGCGAAGTAACCGGCGATGACCCTTCCGCGGTGCTCGCCCGCATCGAAGTGGAGGCTACGCACAATGATGTCGCCGGAATCGCAAGCGAACTCACCAAGCTGCCCCTTAAGGCCCGCGAGTTGACGGACGGCTGGAGCAAGAAGGTCGCCGCGCGAGACGCCGCGCTGGCCGCGGCTCGTGATCTCACTCGCGACGCCGTGGCGGCGCTGGCGGCGCATTGATGCTGCGCGTCGTCGCCTTCCTGATTACGGCCGCGCTGCTGGCGCTGGGCATCGCATGGTTCGCCGACCGGCCGGGCGAGCTTGCAATCACCTGGCTCGGCTATCGGATCGAGACCTCGGTGCTGGTCGGAATCTTCGCGGTTGCGCTGCTTGCGGCCTTCATCGTGGTGGTCTGGTCGATCTATCGCGCGATCCTGCGCTCACCCGATCAGGTATCGCTGTTCTTTCGCCACCGCCGCGCCGTCAAAGGATATCTGGCAATCACGCGCGGCCTGATTGCGATCGGCGCCGGCGACGCCGCCTCGGCGCGCCGATCCGCCGATGATGCGGTGCGACTCGCGCCGGGCGATCCGCTGGTCTTGCTGTTGACCGCGCAAGCGGCGCAGCTTCAGGGCGATCGTGCAGCCGCCGAGCATAGCTTCCACGAAATGGCGCGCCGCGAGGATACGAAGCTGCTCGGCCTGCGCGGCCTCTATATCGAAGCGCAGCGGCGTCAGGATGCGGAAAGCGCGCGGCTTTACGCAGAGGAGGCCGCCAAAGCCTCGCCGCATGTCAGCTGGGCTTCGCAGGCGGTGCTTGATCATCGGTCCGCCGCGGGTGACTGGGCCGGCGCTTTGGTCGCGCTTGAAGGCATGAGAGCATCGCTCGATCGAGCGCTTTATCGGCGCCTGCGGGCGGTGCTGCTCACAGCTCGCGCCATCGCGCTGGAGACGACCGATCGTGATGCGGCGCGCGCATTTGCCCTCGATGCCGTCAAGCTCGCGCCCGATCTCGTCCCGGCCGCGACGTTGGCCGGCCGGCTGCTCGCGGAAGCGGGCTCGGTTCGCAAAGCCGGTAAAATTCTGGAAGCGGCGTGGCTTTCCGGGCCACATCCCGAAATCGCCGCAACTTACGCCAATTTGCGCACAGGCGATTCCGCGCGCGAGCGCCGCGCTCGCGTCAAGCGGCTCGCCGACAAGGCGCCCGGCCATCGCGAAAGCGCCCTCGCGCTGGCGCAGGCTTTACTTGAGGCCGGCGACTTCGCCGCCGCCCGCTCGGCGCTTTCTGAGCATATTGCGCAGCCGACCCGCCGCGTCGCCACGCTGATGGCCGAGATCGAGGAGGCCGATGGGGACGTTGGCCGCTCGCGCGAATGGATGGCCCGCGCCATGCGCGCCGCGCCTGATCCGGTATGGACCGCGGACGGCGTTGTGAGCGAGCATTGGCTGCCGATCTCGCCAGTGAGCGGCCGGCTCGACGCCTTCCAGTGGAAGGTGCCGATGGCTGAGATCGGCTTCGAGCGGCCCGTGATCGAGCCTGAGCCGCCGGAAAAAATTGCGGCTCCGGCCGAGCACAAGCCATCGCCGCCAGTGGCGTCGCCCGAGGCTGCGCCGGCTACAAAGCCCGCGACGCGCCGGCGCAAATCAGAGAAGCGAGCCGAACAGCCGGTCGACCCTGTGATTCCGATTGTGCATGCCCCCGATGATCCGGGGCCGGAGGCAATTGCGGAGCCTGATCCGATAGCCGAGCCGATCGCGCCGGCAGGCGCATGGGATCGCGTCCGGCAGCTGTTCCGTTAATCCGGTTGCCAAGGGAGAGCCGTGCCTCTATCAGAGGCGCTTCTCAAAGCCGGCGTAGCTCAGCGGTAGAGCATCCGCTTCGTAAGCGGGTGGTCGGGGGTTCAAATCCCTCCGCCGGCACCAGTTTTGCCATCGGGCAACGACCCCAAAAATCAAACAAGATCGGCGCAACGAATTCGCGTCGGCGTTTTTGACGCGATGCGCTGGACGCCGCGCCACGGCCGGCGGCTCCGGCATGGCTGCTTCATGCATCCCCACTAACAATTTGACAGGGCACGAGAATTTATGTCCCATCGGGTGAGAAGAAGCGTGTTACGCTGAATTATTGGGTCGTGTTGGTGGTGGGGATCGATGGCGAAGCCAGCAGTCATTCTCGTGGGCGCGGATAAGGGTGGGGTCGGCAAGACGACGGTCGCGCGCACCTTGCTCGATTATTTCATCGCCCATCAGGTCCCGGTCCGCGCGTTCGATACCGAATACCCGCGCGGCACGCTCAAGCGGTTTCACCCGGACGTCACCGAAATCGTCGATGTGACGCAGGTGCCCGATCAGATGAAGATTTTCGACACTTTGGGCAACGCTTCCGCCCAGATCACGGTCATCGACGTGCGCGCCGGCCTGTTGTCCCCGACCTTGCGGGCGCTCAACGAAATCGGATTGCTCGACTCGGCCAAGAAAGGGCAGATCACTTTCGCCGTTTTCCACATCCTCGGGCCGTCGATCGCGTCGCTCGATGAAATCGCCGAGACCGCAAACGTAGTCGGCGACGCCAATTATTTCCTGGTCAAGAATTTCATCAACAACACCACGTTCTTCGAGTGGGACCCGGGGACCTACAATTCCTATTTCAAGCGCATCAAGGGCGCGGCCGAGATCACGGTGCCGAAGCTCAACGAGATGGCGTGCGAGCAGGTCGAAGTCGCCTCGACCCCGTTCGTCAGCTTCGTCGCCAACAAGGACGGCCGCGGCAATGCGGCGAATTACTCGTTCGTGCTGCGCGGCTATGTTCGCCACTGGCTCGGCAATGTTTGGAGTGAGTACGATCGCGTGCAGCTGATGGATCTGGTCGCGCCGAAGCCGGAGAGTGAGATCCGCCAGGCGGCGAGTTGAACGTCGCTCAACGCTGCGACGAAGTGACCAATGTCGCCGCGCAATTTCATCACGGTGGTGTGTTCGCCGCGGCCGCGCGTCGGCAAGACCCTGGTGGCGCGGTTGCTTGCCGACTTTCATTTGCACAATGGCCGGAAGATAGCGGCGTTTGACGTCAACGCCGATGATGCGGCGCTGAGCGAATTCTTGCCGGCCCATGCGGTCCGCGCCGAAGTCACGGAAATTGGCGGGCAAATGGCGCTGTTCGATCGGCTGGTCGCCGATGACGGCGCTTACAAAATCGTCGATGTGGGGCACCCGGCCTACAAATCGTTTTTCGCCGTCGCGCGTCAAATCGATCTGGCCGAAGAGCTGCGCCGCCGCGGGTCGGTCCTGGTCGCACTGTTTGTCGCGACACCGGACGCGACTTCGGTCGAAGCCTTTGCGCAATTGCGCCGTGACTTTTCTCAGGCAGCGATCGTCCCGGTCCAGAACGAACTGCTCGGACCGGCGCAACAGCGTGAGAAATTCGCGGCGCCGGGCGCCGGGTCGAAGGCGGTGCATCTTCCGGCGCTCGCACCGGGGCTGCGCAAGCTCATCGATCGACGACCGTTCTCGTTCACCGATCCTGCAAGCGACATTCCGCTTGACACCCATCTCGAATTGCAGCGCTGGGCCCGAAAAGTCCATGTTGAGTTCCGAGAGATGGAATTGCGCGTTTTGCTCAGCAATTTGCAGAGTTCGCTCAATGTTCAGTCGGAGTGAACTCAAATTCAGGGCTTCGCGCTAATCGCCTGTCACCCACCCGAACGGAACTGCGGAACGATGCGCGATTCATTGCGTTGGCTCGGCCGGTAACCCCAACAGTCCGTGAGTTAGGAGGAGAACGCCATGTGGACGATGCTCTTCGCCATCACGCTTGCGATTGCCATTGCCGCCACCACGGCGGCGGTCATGATGGAGCCTTCGGCTCGGAAATTTCGCTCCTGACCCATCCGGCGCCGATTTGACGCTATAACCGGCTTCGATTCATCGGGGCTGGTGATGCTGATTCTCTCCCGGCGCTTTCTGCCGCTGTTTGCCTGTCAGTTCTTTTCCGCCTTCAACGACAATTTCCTCAAGACCGCGCTGGTCTTCCTGATCTTGTTCGGCGCCGCGCAAGACAGTGCGGCGCTCATCACGCTCGCCAGTGCGATTTTCATTGCGCCCTATTTTTTTCTCTCGGGTCTGGGCGGCGAGCTCGCTGACCGCCACGACAAGGCGCGTGTCGCGCAGTGGCTCAAGTTCGCCGAAATCGGCGTTGCGCTGATCGCGGTGGCGGGGTTCGTTACGCAGTCGATTTTTGTGCTGTTCATTGCACTCGCGGGGTTCGGCGTGATCGCTGCGCTATTTGGGCCAATCAAATACGGAATTTTGCCCGACCATTTGCAGCGTGAGCAGCTGCCGGCCGCCAACGCCTTGATCGAAGGCGCGACCTTCATTGCGATACTCACCGGCACGATTGTGGGTGGACTGACGGCGAAAGACGGCGGCGATGTGTTGGTGGTTTCGACGCTTGTGATTGCGTTTGCGTTGGCCTGCTGGCTGTCCGCGCTTGCCATCCCGGCGATCGGCGCCGGCGCGCCGCATCTCAGGGTCCGTGCCAATATCGCGGCCTCGACCGCGGCGATGCTGCGCTATCTGCGCGCGGATGCGCGGCTGTGGTGGGGCGCGCTGGTGACCAGCTGGTTCTGGCTCGCCGGCATTGTGGTGCTGTCGCTGCTGCCGCCTTTGGTCAAGCTGCATATCGGCGGCGATGAGGAAACCGTCACCGCCTATCTCGTGATCTTTTCGGTCGCGGTCGGCATCGGCTCCGCGCTCGCCGCGCTGATCGCCCGCGGCCGTATCGTGCTGCGCACCACGCTCGCCGGGGCGGTGTTGCTCGCGCTGTTCGCGCTCGATCTCGGCATTGTCCTGGTGCTGTTCGACGCGCCTCCACGGTTGCAAGGCCCGTTCGACGCGTTGACCGGCCCGCTGGGACTGAGCGTCGCGATCGACCTTTTCGGCCTTGCCGTCGCCGGCGGCCTTTACATCGTCCCGGTGTTTGCCGCCGTGCAGGCCTGGGCGGGCGCGGATCACCGCGCCCGCACCATTGCCGCCGTCAATGTGCTCAACGCCGCTTTCATGACCGGCGCGACCGTGATGGTCGCCGTGCTCCAGCACTTCGGCGCCACTCTGCCGATGCTGTTTCTGGCGCTCGGCATCTCGAGCTCCGGCGTCGCGTTTCTGATCTGGCGGACGATGCCGCGCTGACTATTTCTTGCGCGCCTTGAGCACGCGGTCGACCATGGGCCCTGCTACGCCGAGATAGTTGGACGGGTCCATCAACTTCTCCAGCGTCTTGCGATCGGCGTGCTTTCGGATTTCCTCGTTCTCCGCAAGCAGGTCGATCAGCGGCCGCCCGGTCTTCACCACGTCGCGGCATACGTCATAGACAACGTCGTGCGCATAGTTGCGGCCCATCTTGGCGCCTAAACCCATCATCACCGCCTCGGACATGATCAGGCCGTTGGTAAGATCGAGATTTTTGCGCATCTTGTCGGGATAGACCTGGAGACCTTCGACCAGGAAACGCGTTTGCGCCAGCGCGCCGGCCGACAGCATGAAAATCTCCGGCAGCGCGATCCATTCGATCTCCCAGGGGCCGGTGGCCCGCTCGTGATCCTCGACCTGCGCCTCGAGCAGCGCCGCGGCCAGCTGCTTCACCATCGCCACTTGCGCCGTGATGTAAACCGATGAGATTGGGTTGCGCTTCTGCGGCATCGTCGAGGACGAGCCGCGGCCCTGATGAAAGGGCTCCTGGACTTCTTCGACTTCGGTCTGCATCAGAAGCTTCACGTCAAACGCGATCTTGCCGCAGCTGCCGGTGACGAGGCCGAGGAAGCAGCCGACCTCGGCGATGCGATCGCGCACCGTGTGCCAGGAAATGTCGGGCTGGCCGAGCTTGAGCCGCTTCATCAGCTCGGCCTGCACTTTGAGCCCGTCCTTGCCGAGTGAAGAGAGCGTGCCGGCGGCGCCGCCGAATTCACCGACCTCGGCTCGCTTGCGCATCTGCGAGAGCCGCTCGCGGTGGCGCTCGAAGGCGCTCAGCAGCGTCGCCATCTTGTAGCCGAAGGTGATCGGCACCGCCTGCTGGAGGTTGCTGCGCCCGGCCATCGGCGTGTCGCGATATTTCTTTGCCAGCTTCGCCAGCGCGTCGGCGATCGCGTTGAGATCGCGTTCGATGAGATCGAGCGACTCGCGGATCTGCAGCACTGTGGCCGTGTCGGTGATGTCCTGCGTGGTGGCGCCCCAATGACACCACTCGCCGAGGCCGTCTTTGCACAGCGCGACAAGCTGTTGCACCACGGGGAGGACCGGATAGCCGATCTTTTCGGTCTTCTCCTTGAGCAGCTTCATGTCGATGTTCTTGGCGTCGCAATGGCGGACGATCTCGGCGGCGGCCTTGCGCGGGATGATGCCGAGCGAGCCTTGCGCGCGCGCGAGCGCCGCCTCGATGTCGAGATATTTCTGCACCCGGTTTTCGTCCGACCACACCGCGCGCATGTCCGGCGTGGTGAAGATGTCGCGAAATACCGCGGAATCGAGGATCGTTGACGGCATGCCCTGGCTCCTTGCGCGCCACGTTAGCGAGTATTTGGCGGCGGCCAAAGCGCCGAACGAGCTACGTGGACAGCTGCTCCGCCATCCAGTCGGCCGACTGCGAACGCCAGCGATAGGCGCGGTTGTTGGCGATGTGATTGCCGTCTTCGACCATCATGAGCTCGGCCGGGCCTTTGACTTCGCGCGCCAGCCGCTCGGCGTCGCTTGCCGGCACGATGCGGTCATGCCGGCCGTTCACGATGAAGATCGGGCAGGTGATCTTTTCCGCGACTCCGACGAGTGACAGCGTCTTCGCGTTCTTCTTCGCTTCCGCCGCATCCCTGGCGTGGCTGCGCACCTGGAACGCCAGCCGTGTCAGCTCCGGCAGGCCGTCCCATGCCGCGCCCCAATCGAACGGGCCGCCGAGCGCAATACAGGCTTTGATCCGCTTGTCGAATGCCGCGGCACGCGGTGCGTAATAGCCGCCCAGCGAGACGCCCCACACGCCGACCCGGTTTTTGTCGAGATCGTCGCGCGTCTCGATGTAATCGATGACCGCTTTGACCGGGACCTCATAGTCGCCGCGAATGGCGAAATCGTATTGGCCTTCACCCTGACCGGGACCGTCGAAAGCGAGCGTCGCCATGCCGCGCGGATGAAAGGGCTGCTCGTAGGCGTCGGTTTCTTCTTTCGTCGAATCGAGCCCGACCGCCATGACCACGACGGGCGGCTTTTTCATGCCCTCAGGCTTGCGCAAAATGCCGTAAAGCTTCTTGCCATGATACGGGATTTCGACGCGCTCGCCAGGAGGCCGTAGATAAGGAAGCGCAGCCTGCCGGCACTCGATTGCCTTGGCATGCGCGGCACGCATCTGCACCTGATCGTGCACGAACAGAAACGCCGCGAAGTGATAATAGACGCCGGCACGCTGAAACATCTCGCCAGCGGTGAGGTATTTCTTTTTGGCCAATGCCTCGCGGCCAAGCTGCTCGTGCACCGCGGCCTTCTTTGACCAGGCCGCGCACCACTCGTCGTAGCTTCTGAGCGAGCGGGTGACGTCCTCGAAATCGGTGAGCGCCACCCCGTTGGCGACAAAACGCGCGCCCCAATGTGCCAACGCGGCCTTCAATCGCGGGTCATCCGACATTCAATCTCGCCCTAACTGGCCTCTCGCCGGTACCACGGCATGAATTTTCGCGTGCACCAGCCGACCAGAACTTCGAAGCCGACGCCAAATCCCGCGAGCAGAATGACCCCGACGAAGGCTTCACTGTGATGGTACGACCGCGAGTTATAGAGGATGTAGTAACCGAGGCCGCCGATCGAGAGGAAGAATTCGGCGACCACTGCGCCGATCAACGCGCGGCCGCCGGCGAGCCGGATGCCGGCCAGGAGATACGGCATCGACGACGGCAGCACGATGTCGCCCAACATGCGCAGCCGCGGCGAGCGGAACGAGCGCGAGACTTCGAGGAATTCGCGCGGCACCGAGCGCGCGCCTTCGGCGACGTTCATGACGATGGCGAAGATCGAGGCAAAAATTATCGTCGCGATCCGCGTCGCGCTCGAATAGCCGAACCACAGCGAGAACAGCGGCAGGATCACGATCATCGGCATCGCGTAGAAGAAGCTGATGTGCTGCCTCAGAGCCTTCTCGATCGCGGGGATGCGGCCCATGCCGAGCCCGATGATCGTTCCCAGCACCAGCGAAATGACAAGGCCTTCGGCCACGGCAAGCAGCGTGCTTCCAGTGGCGCTCAGAAACGCCGGATCGGACAGAACATGGGGCGCGACGGCGATCACGCTGCTCGGCTTGGCGACGAAGGGTGGCGCCAGCAGGCGCACCGCGATTTCCCACACCAGCACCAGGATCAGCCCGGTAATGAGGCGCGGCATGAACGTGCCAAGCACTCGCTCGGACAGGGCCGGCGCTTTCGGCGCAGTTTCGACTGCTGCCCGGGTCCCGACCGCGGATTGCGCCATTACTGTCTCCAGCGCACGAAATGGCGCTCGATCTCGAGGCCGAGCCGCATCAAAGCGACGCCGATGATGCCGATCACGAAGATCGAGGCGAATACGCCGCCGGTATCGAAATTCTGCGACGCGCCCATGATGAGCTGGCCCAAGCCGGTCGAGCTCAGGAAAAATTCCGCCGCCACCATGCCGACGAGGGCGCGGCCGATTGCCTGCCGCACCCCTGTCATCAGGTAGGGCAGGGTGTAGGGCAGCATCACTTCGCGCCACAGCGCCCACTCGCTCGAGCGATAGGATTGCGCGACTTCGATCAACTCCGGCTTGATGCTGCGTGCGCCCTCCACCGTGTTGTAGATGACCGGGAAGACCGCGAACAGGAACACGACCAGCACCTTCGGGGCAAAGCCGAAGCCCATCATCGAGAGGATGAACGGGATCAGCGCCACCATCGGCGTCGCATAGATCAGCATCAAATACGGCTCGATGCCGACACGCACCGCGCGCACGCGCGCGAGCAGCATGCCGAGCGGCGCGCCGATGATCAGCGCCAGCATGAAGCCGGTGATGAACAGCCGTGCCGACTCCAAGAGTTGGGTCAGGAAGCCGCCGCTCACGATGAGCTCCCAGAGCCGCACCAAGGTCGCCGAGAAAGGCACCATGAACGCCGCACTGGTGAGGCGGCCGGCGATCTCCCACAGGAGGAGCGCGCCGGCGAGGCTCAGCAGAAACGCGGTGTGGCGGCGGAGGGTGTGCATTACGACAAGCTCTTAACCGCCGTCCTAGGCGCGTAGGGCCGTCGCCCTTCGAGGCTCGGCGCTGGTCGCCGAGCGCCTCAGGGTGACGGGGCGGTCATTTCACCATCGCGTTGGCATCTTTCCAGACGCTGGCGTCAACGAAGTCGTCGTATTTCACCGGCTCCTTGTCGGCCTTGATGGCGCCGATCTTCTTCATCTGCGCGGCCACCGCTTCGATCTTGTTGCGCGGCAGGCCGTCATCCTTCACGGCCCAGAAGTCGATCTTCAGGAATTCCTGGAGCGCCGCCTTGTTAACCGCCTCGCTGTGGCCGGTGTTGGTCGCGACCTTGGCGACCGCGTCGGCGTTCTTAGCATCGGCCATGAAATGCGCGGACTCGATCATCGCGGCGACGGCGCGCACAAAGGCATCGCGATTCTCTTTTACCTTGTCCTTGCGGGCGACCAGGATCAGGTAGTGGCTGGTCGGATTGGTGTTTTTCATCGCCAGCAGGATATTAAGCGGCTTGCCCTGATGCTGGATCTCGGCGAGGTCGTCGAGATGCAGCACGGCATAGTGCAATCGGCCGGCGATCAGCGCGGCGCCGGACTGCGAGCCAAGCGCGACCTGCTTGACGTCGTCGATTTTCACGCCGGGGCAGCCGCCGGCGAGCATCGAGCGCAACGCGATCGAGCGCGCGCCGTTGATCGAATCGACGCCGACTTCCTGCCCGGCCAGGTCCTTGCAAGTCTTGCCGGTCTCGGCGGCGACGATCACCCAATCCGGATTGGGCATGCCGTAAAGGGCGACCAGCGGCACGCCGGCGTTGGAGACTTGATTGATGACGGGAGGCGTCGGCGACCACGCCATGTCGACGTCGCCGGAAACGACGGCCCGTGCAGCGGCGGTGCCGTTGTCGAACGGGCGGATTTCGACATTGGCACCGTGCTTTTTGAAGAAGCCTTCCTTTTCTGCGACGTAGGCGATGGTCACCGAAAAGATCGGCGGAATGCCGGGCAGCGCAATCGTGAGCTTTTTGCCTTGTGCAGCTGCCGGCGTTGCCGCCCCGAGCGAAAGCGCGGCGGCAAGCGCAAAGCCGGTGAGCCATTTTGAGGTTGCAAGCATGATGTCCTCCCGAATTGACGTTTCTCTTTGTTACGAGCGTTCCAGCTGAAACTCGGCTTCGCGCGCCTCGCTCATGAGCGTGCCCCACACCCGCTCCCGCAATTCGGAAAAGCGCGGCTCGCGCAAGGTCGTGCGCGTGCGCGGCGACGGCAGGTCGATGGTGATCGTTTCGTGAATCGACGATGGGCGGCCCTTGAGCACGATCACGCGATGGCCAAGCAGCACGGCCTCTTCGATCGAATGGGTGACGAAGACCATCGCGGTCGGCTTTTCCTGCCAGATGCGCAGCAGTTCGAACTGCAAAATCTCGCGGGTCTGCGCATCGACCGCGGCGAACGGCTCGTCCATCAGCAGCACGCCGGGCTCGACCGCGAGCGCGCGCGCCAGCCCGCAGCGCTGCTGCATGCCGCCCGACATCTGATAGGGGTAGGCCTTCTCGAAGCCGGCGAGGCCGACCAGCTTGACGAAGTCCGGCACCTTGGCGTCGATCTCCGCCCTGCTCGCGCCCGCCATGCGCAGCCCGTAGGCGACATTGTCGAACACTGTCTTCCACGGAAACAGCCCGAAGTGCTGAAACACCATCGCGACCCCGGCGATCGGCTCGGTAACGCGCTGCTCGCCGACGAAGATGTCGCCGGCATCGACCGGCAGCAGCCCGTCGATACAGCGCAACAAGGTGGTCTTGCCGCAGCCCGAAGGGCCGACTACCGCGAGGATTTCGCGCTCGCCGACGTTGAACTCGATGTTGCGAAACACTTCGAGCGCGCCGTAGCGCTTACCGAGGCCCTTCACACGAATGCGCGGGGCCGCGCCACTGCCGTTCAACGCCGAACTCACTCGGCGGCCTGTGATTGTGGCGTTGCTCTGAGCTTGGCCCAGTAGTCTTTCGCCTGTTTCGATGCAGCGAGCTGTTCGGCTGTTTCAAAGCCCGGTGCCATCGAGCCGGCTTGGCCGGCGAGTACCTGATGATGCTCGATGTTGAGGGTGCGCAGCCAGCGTTGCTGGCCCATGGTGATCGCGACGAAGTAGCCGATCTCGACCAGCTCCGGCTCGCTGAAGTGCTTGTGCAGGCGAGCCCACAATTCGTCGGTCGCGGGCAGATCCCAGGTAATGCATTCGGTATAGGCCAGCGCGGCTTTTTGGCGCTCATCGTATTTGGTCGACGACTCGAAATTGATCAGATCCATGTAGTCGTCTTCGATCAGGCCGGCCTTGGCTGCTTTGATCGAGCGCTGGTTACCGCAAAACTCGCACAGCACCGAGCGCGACACGTAGATGCGGCAGAGCTCCTTGATCTTGTGGTCGGCGACGCCGTTCCGGAACACGTCGTTCCAGGTATTGGCGAACGACCAGAAGGTCGCCGGCACGTGGGCGCGGACCGCCTGACTCTCGGGCCGCGGCGTGCCTTCACGAGCGCAGCGCTCGAATTCGGCTTGCATGGCCGGATCGACTTTGGCCGGATCGACGTAGCTGATACGCGGCTTGTTCATTGGCATTTCCTCCATTCTGCGCCGGCCAGCCGGCATCCGTGCGGCGCATCCTACTGCAAATAAAGGTGTTTATAACCGGCAACGCTCCTTTATGTCCCGCGTCAGGCTCCTGAAGATGGCCGTTGCCTGATTCCGCACATGTTGGCGTTTCTCGTACTTCTACCTGAGGGGGTAGCAGATGGCAGAGCAGAGCCAGCATAGCAATATTCTCAATGGCGAGCCGAACGCGCTTTACGTGGGCCAAGGTGTGACCATCAAAGGCGACATCGCGGTTCCAGGCATCGTCGTGGTCGACGGCACGCTCGAAGGGAACGTGTGCGCCCGCGCCGTTTGGGTGAGTCCCACCGGTGTCATCAAGGGCTCGATCGTCGCCACCGAGGCCGAAATCCACGGCACCATCTCGGAAACCATCGAGGTGAAGCAATTGCTTACCGTGCATCCGACGGGCCGCGTGTCGGGTGACGTGCATTACGGCGAGCTGCAGCTCGAAAAGGGCGGCGTGATTGCCGGGACATTGTGTTGCGTGTCGGACCAGAAGGAGACGGTCGAGCCCGTGCTCGGCAAAGCCGAACGGCCGAGGGTGATTCATCGCATCGAGCCGGTGCGTCCGCTCAACGGCGCCGGCAACGGGCTCACCAATGGCGCCGGACTTCATGGCATGCTGCCGGCCGCCGACTACCGAGCCGCGAGCTGATTTAGACCTCACGTCCGGTGTACGCCCTCGCTGGCGAGCGCGGGGCAATTTCGCCTTGCGAAATCGATGACATTGAACCGCGCGACGCGGTGTTTTTAACTGCGAGACGGCGAGCCAACGCCGCACTGGGGAGGAAGTCGATGTCACTTCGAAACAACAAATCCGCGATTTCGCGCCGCGCATTGCTCAAGGCCGGCGCGGCACTCAGCGTCTTTCCGGCGCCGCAGGTGTTCGCGCAATCATCCGAGTCGCTGAAGATCGGTTTCCTCACCGTGCTGACCGGCCCGCTCGCGGCCGGCGGCAAGCAGCAGGAAGAAGGTGCCGCGCTCTTTCTCAAGGAGCGCAACGGGATGATTGCTGGCCGCAAGGTTGAGCTGATCACGCAGGATACCGCCGGGAGTCCCGCGCTCGCCAAGACCAAGCTGCAAGAGCTGGTCGAGCGATCCAAGGTCGCGGTGACGATCGGGCCGCTCGCGACCAATGAAGCGCTGGCGATGGACAGCTATGTGCGTGACAGCAAGGTGCCGCTGATCACCACCACTTCGGCGGCGACGGTCGACCTCAAGGCGCGCGCGCCGCATCCTTACGTGTTGCATGCGTTCGGCACCGCGCCGCAGGTGACCTATCCGCTCGGTGACTATGCGGCGAAGGAGCTCAAGTTCAAGCGCATCGCAATCGTCGCCGAAGACTTCACCTACGGTCATGAAGGCGCCGGCGGCTTCCAGCTCGGCTTCGAGGGCGCCGGCGGCAAGATCGTCCAGAAGCTGTGGCCGCCGCTCAACGCGCCGGAATACGGCGCCTATCTGGCGCAGATCAAAAACGACGTCGATGCGATTTACACCGGCTTTGCCGGCTCCAATCCGCTGCGCTTCCTTAAGTCGTTCGCCGAATATGGCTTCAAGGGCAAGATCGCCGTGCTCGGCAACACCACGATGACCGACGAGGGCATTCTCAAGGTCATGGGCGATGAGGCAGACGGCGTTTACAGCGCCGGCTGGTACGCCGCCGGCCTCGACACTCCGGACAACAAGAAGTTCGTCGCCGGCATCAACGAGGCCTACAAGCACGATCCGGGTTTCTACACGGCAGGCCCCTACACTGCGCTGCTGATCATTGAGGAAGCGCTTAAGACGACCGGTGGCAAGACCGATGACGCTGCGGCGTTCCTCAAGGCGATGCACCAGGTGCGGCTCGACCACGGCCCGATCGGGCCGGTGCGGCTCGACGAGTACGGCACGCCGGTGCTCGACATTCACATCCGCAAGGTCGCGCGCGTGAAGGGGAAGCTGACCAACACGATCATCAAGACCTACCCGCAGGTGAGCCAGTTCTGGACCACCGATCCGAAGAAGGCGGTCGAGCAGCCGGTGTTCTCGCGCGACTTCCCGCCGAGCAAGTATCTCGAGTAAATCCGGGCTTGCATGGTTGATCCCGTCACATTGATCACCGGCGCCTCGTCCGGTATCGGCGTGGCCCTTGCCCGCGTGTTCGCGCGCAACGGACATACGCTTGCGCTGGTCGCCCGGCGCAAAGTGCGGCTCGATGCGCTGGCCTCAGAGATCGAGCAGGCGAGCGGCAAGCGGCCGCTCGTGATTGTCGCCGATCTCGCCAAGCCCGAGGCTCCGACGCAGGTCAAGCAGGCGCTGGACGCCGCCGGGCTTGAGCCGAATTACGTGGTCAATAATGCCGGCTACGGACTGTTCGGCGCAGCATCGGCACGCGACCGCAACGAACAGCTGCGCATGATCGACGTCAACATGAGGGCGCTTACTGCGCTATCGCTGATGTTCGTTCCAAGCCTCGAACAGCATCGCGGCGGAATTCTCAACGTCGGCTCGATGGCCGGCTTCATGCCGGGTCCGCACATGGCGGTGTACTACGCGACGAAAGCCTATGTGCGCTCGTTCAGTGACGCGTTGCGGCGCGAGCTCAAGCGGCGCGGCATCCGGGTGACCAATCTCGCGCCTGGGCCGGTGCCGACCGAGTTCGGCAAGCGCGCCGGCACGCGCAGCGACACTGCGCCGGCTCTCCTCACTCAGTCCGCCGAGCATGTTGCCGACCTTGGGTATCGCGGCCTGATGCGGGGGAAGGCTTTGATCGTGCCCGGCGCCCTCAACCGGGTAGCGATCGCGCTCATTCGTTTTGTGCCGCGGCGGCTCGTGACGGCCGTGGTGGAACGGCGGCAGGCGCATCGCAAAGCTGCGTGATCCCGCCGATCCTGCGGTTGCAAAGGCCGATAAACCGGCTAGTAGTGATTCTTAAGGCATTCTCATTGCGTCATGCCGCTTCAACCCGTTCTGCTCATCCTGCATCAGGAGCATTCGTCGCCCGGCCGGGTCGGGCAGATGCTGGGCAATCTCGGCTATCCGCTCGACATTCGCCGGCCGCGGTTCGGCGATCCGCTGCCGGAGACGATGAGCGGGCATGCCGGCGCGGTGATTTTCGGCGGGCCGCAAAGCGCCAATGACGAGGAAGATTTCGTCAAACGCGAGATCGACTGGATCGGCGTGCCGTTGCGCGATCGCAAGCCCTATCTCGGCATCTGTCTCGGCGCCCAAATGATGGCGCGCCATCTCGGCAGCCGGGTCTATGCTCATCCCGAGGGCCACGCCGAGGTCGGCTACTACCCCATTCGCCCGACCGAGACGGGATTGCAGGTCTGCCCGACCTGGCCGGACGCTGTCTATCAATGGCATCGCGAAGGCTTCGAGCTGCCGAGCGGCAGCGAGCTGCTTGCCGAAGGCGACGCATTCTCCGTGCAGGCGTTCCGGCATGGTAGCGGCTACGCCATTCAGTTTCACCCCGAGGTCACGCACGCGATGATGTACCGCTGGCTGGTGCGTGGCGCGCATCGCATGGAAATGCCCGGCACCAAGCAGCGCCACGAGCACATCGCCGATCGCGCGGTTTACGATCTCGCCGGCCGCAACTGGCTCGCGACCTTTCTTAACCACTGGCTGGCCCAGCAGGCAGTAGCGCCCATCCCGCAGTAGCGCTTAAAATGGCACGCATGCGGGTCACGGCGGCGCTTTCAATTCTTGCAGTCACACTTGTCAGCTCGGGAACCGCAAGCGCGGCTCCGATCGGCCACAAGGTCATGAGCCATCTCGGCCTGTGGACCCAGTTCGACCGACGCGGCTGGGGGTCGGGATATTGGCAAGGTGAGCTGATTCAACATTTCGACGAGACCGACTCGTTTCTCGGCCATACCTACGGCGAAGAGGCGGCGCTGCAGCTCGACAAGATGAAGGCCCTCGGCGTCACGCATATTACTTACGAGCTGCGCACCGCTGATGCTTCGACTGAGGGGCCCGGTGGTTCTTGCACGGCAGACGAGGGCTATCCGGCCTGCCAGGTCTGCTACTCGCTGGGGCTCGATTGGCCGCAGCCGAGCGCCAAAGAAATCACCAACCTCAAGGCGTTTCTCGATCTGCTGGCGACCAAGGGCATCAAGCTCGATCTATTGCTGACGACGACCCACATGGAAGAGCCGCGCGCAAACAGCAAGGCATGGCTCGGTCCGATCTTCGATGCAGTCAAAGGCCATCCGGCCCTGGAGCTCATCATTTTTGGCGGCGACGCCCACCACATCGACAGCGACGGTGACGGTGTTGTGGATGCGTGCGGCACGCAGGCCGGTGAAGCGCCGCTTTGGCTCGGCCCGACCGCGTACGCAGCGAAATATCTCGAATGGGTGATTCCATTCGCGGAGTCTCGCGGCATTCCGGCGAACCAGCTCTCGGCGGAATCCGCGATTGGTCACTTCTTTTCCGACAACCAGGGACCCTCCGGACCGACTGCGACTGACCACCATTTGTGGAAGCCGATCGGCGTGATGAAGGCAATTTTTGACAAGCTGGGAATCGCGCCAAGCAGCCGTATCTATGCCGCCTCGTTCTACGAGGAAAACAAATGCAGTGAGGCGGACGGCTTGGCCTGCACGGATCAGGATCCGCACCACTGGGCGGAAAACCGGCTGAAGGATGCGATTGCGGTGATCGGCGCGGCCAACGCCAAACGCTTCATCGTAACCGAGGGCGGCAGCCACTTTCCTCAGACTTTGCCGGTTCAACAGGCCTATGAAAGTCTCGGCTACCTGCTGAACAAATACGGCACGGGCGGGGGCAATTTCTGGCGCTGGACGGCGTTTCAGGACAGCGAGGAAAGCGATCCGTCGGCTGGGCAAGCAGTGAAAAAACGGGGAGTCGATTTCACATACCTGCCGCCATCGAAAGAGGTGATTGATCTCGGCGGCTTTCATCTCGAAAACATCCCCAACGGTTCGTTCGAGGCGGGCACTACCAAGCCAGCGTCTTGGGCGGTTGTGGGATCGAGCGACAGCACCAGTCGCTATCGGCTCGCCGATGAGCCGGGCCAGCCCGCGGTGCCCTTCCGGGGTGCTTATAGCTTGCGGCTCGTCAGCGACGCGTCCACTGCAAAGGCGACGAGTGCGTTCATCCCGGTGAGTCCGGGTCGCACCTACACCACGACTGCCAATTTCCGCTTTGCCTGGAACGATGACCCAAATCCCGGCGCTCCGCCCGCGAGTCGACCCCAGATTTTTGTGACGTTCAACTACTATGATTCCGCCAAACACCCGTCCGCGGTCAAGCGCAGCGTTACCTTTCGCTATTTCCAGGAAGACAGCGCGCCGGATTTTGCGACGTTTCCGGTGCAGTATCATACTCCCAGCGATGCGGCGTTCGTGCGCATCGTGATCGGCGCCGCCCGCAATGGCCTGCCGAACTCGATCACATTCGACGCCGACAATCTGCGCTGACCACATGCAACAACAATCGCCCGGCGCATTACTGCGCGAACTTCACCGCGACGCGCGTCCGCTCGTCAGCCCGCTCGCGCATGACGCGTTGTCGGCGCGGCTGATCGAGCGCGCCGGGTTCAAGACCTTCAACATCGGCGGCAATCCGCTTCTCGCCGTGCGTTACGCTTTGCCCGATCTCGGCCTCGCCGCGCTCGGCGAAATGGCCGATGCCATTCGCGATGTTATCGCCGCTACCTCGCGGCCTGCCATTGTTGATGGCGATGACGGCTATGGCGATGTGAAGAGCGTGGTGCGGATGATCGAGACCTACGAGGCAATGGGCTGCGCCGGCGTGCTCCTCGAGGATCAATTGCGCGAGGGCAAGCAACCGGGCGCCGCGGCCGCGCGCGGGGTCCTTGCGCTCGACAAATTCGAACAGAAGTTGCGCGCCGCCATGGACGCGCGTCGCGACAAGGATTTCATCATCATCGGACGCACCGACTCGTTCGGCGCTGTCGGGATCGAGGAAGCGCTGCGGCGCGGCGAGCGCTTCCTGAAAGTCGGGGTCGATGGCGTTTTCCTGGCCGGGCTGAAGACCCTTGCCGATTACGAGCGGGTGGGGCGCGCTTTCAAAGGCCAATGGAATATGGCGGCCATCTTCCAGGGTGGCACGACGCCGTTTCTGTCGCCGGCCGAGCTTCACGGCCTGGGCTTTTCCCAGGTTGTCTATCCCAACCTGTTGATCGGCCGGGTTGCCAAGACCATCGAGCACGGCCTTACGCGCCTGCGCGACTTTGCGCAGGGCAAGGCCGATGCCTTCAAGGACAGCGACGGCGAATTGGCCCTGAAAAGCCTGAGCGAGGCGGTGCGCACCGGCCGCTGGGGCGAGATCGAATCCAAGTATCAATAGCAACGTGCGCGTGTATCCGGCCCACCCTGGGTGGGATCGTTAACAACACGGTTGCGCGCCGCCGTTCCGACCTTCAATCTTCGGACCTGAAACTCAAAACAGCCGAACAACGGTATCAGGGATGGAGGAAGCAATGCTCGGTCGATTTCTTGCCTGCATCATTTCAGGCGCGCTCGGACTTGCCGCATCGGCCGCGTCGGCCGAGCAGCTCGCGATCGGCAACTACGGCTCGTCGGCGAACGGGATGCCGTTCGGCGTCGCACTGCACAAGGGCTTCTTCAAGGAAGAGGGCATCGACGTCACCGGCATCATCGCGTCGCAAGGCGGCGGCACGTCGGTGCGCAACGCAATGTCAGGCGTGCCCTACGGCGAAGCCAATCCCGGCGCGGTCGCGGTTGCGATCCAGCAAGGCGCGGATCTCAAGATTGTCAGCGATAATGTGCTGACCATCGCCGAGTTCGCCTGGCTGGTGAAAAAGGATTCGCCGATCAAGAGCCTCGCCGACCTCAAGGGCAAAAAGATCGGCTACACAAATCCGCGCTCGACCAGCCAGGCGCTCGATATTCTCCTGCTCAAGAAGGCGGGGCTGAAGCCCGAAGATGCCGAGCTTGTCAAAGTCGGCGGCTTCGGCCCGATGATGCCGGCGCTCGAGCTTGGCCAGATCGACGTCGCGCCGGTGACCGAGCCGCTGTGGTCGAAGAACAAGGACAAATACCGCGTGTTGATCACCGGCGCCGAGGCATTGCCGCCGCTCGACAATGTGGTCGGCATCGCGACCGGCGAGGCCATGAAGACGCATGGCGACTTCATCCGCGCAGTGATCCGTGCGCGCCGCAAAGCGGTGAAGTTCATGACCGAGCATCCGGACGAAGCGGGCGCCCTCGTTGCCAAGGACTTCAACATTGAGCCGGCCGTCGCGGCCAATGCGATCCGCAACCTGACGCAGAGCAAGACGGAAGGCGTCCCCTATTGGGGCGAGGGGCAGATCCACCTTGAAGGCATGAAGCGCATCATCGAGGTGCAAAAGAGCGTTGGTGCGCTGTCCGGCGAATTCGATATGGAAAAGATGATCGACACCCAGTTCCTGCCCGACGATCTCAAAGCGATAAAAAAATAACGCCGCCTGCTTGGGGAGTAGAGGGGTGCCGGCCGCTCATGTGAGCCTGCGCGGGGCAAAGAAAGTGTTTGCACCGGCAGGCGGCGCGCCGCCGGTGCACGCGCTCGGGCCGATCGATCTCGACATCAAGCAGGGCGAGTTCTTTGCCGTGGTCGGCCCGTCCGGTTGCGGCAAATCGACCATGCTCGAGTTGATCGCCGGGCTGACCATGCCGAGCGACGGCACAGTCGAGTTCGAAAATCGTCCGATCGCCGACGTGCCGGAGGGCGTCGGCGTCGTGTTCCAGGAAGACGCCTGCTTTCCGTGGCTCAATGTGCGCGACAACATCGAGTTCAGTCTGCGCGGCAGCGGCGTCGGGGCGGACGAGAAATCAAAGCGCGTCGCCAGCGCGATCGCGATGATGGGGCTCACCGATTTCGAGCGCGCCTATCCGACGCAGCTGTCCGGCGGCATGCGTCAGCGCGTCTGCATCGCGCGCACGCTGGTGCTGCAACCGCGCCTCATCCTGCTCGACGAGCCGTTCGGCGCGCTCGACCAGCAGACCCGGCTGTTGATGGGGGAGGAGTTGCTGCGGCTGTGGCGTGGGACCGGCGCCACCGTGTTTCTTATCACTCACGCGCTGGACGAGGCGGCGATGCTGGCCGACCGCATCGGCGTGATGTCGGCGCGGCCCGGCACGCTGATCGACGTGGTCGAGACGCATTGGCCGCGCGAGCGCGACAGCCGCATCGTCGAGCATGAGAATTTCGGCGCGCTCACGAGCCGGCTGTGGAAGTCGCTGCGCGAGGAATCCATGAAGACCATGGGCCGGATGGCGAGCGCGCCATGAAGACCGTCACGATCTATCAGACCGTGGTGGTGATCGGCTTCGTCGCGCTGCTCGAAGTGCTCTGCCTCACCGGGGTGATCGACAAAGTGACGATGCCGCCGCCGCACATCATCGCGCGTGATTTCGTGTCGATGGTCTGGCACGGCCGGTATTTGGCCGACATCGCGATCACCATGTTGAATGTGCTGATCGCGTTTGCCGGCGCGTTCCTGTTCGGCATCGCCATCGGCACCATCCTGCACGGCTACCGGACTGCGCGTGACGTGCTCGATCCGCTGTTCGCGACCTATTACGCGATCCCGATCTTCGCCTTCTATCCGCTCTTCATCGTGATTTTCGGGCTTGGCGACGGGCCGCAATTGCTGATCGGGTTTTTGCTTGGCGTCGTCGCGGTGATCGTCACCATTCTCAACGGGCTCGACCGCGTGCCGAACGTGCTGAAGAAGACCGCCCGCATCAACCGGCTGACGCCGGTGCAGACCGCGCTGCAAGTGACTCTACCGTTCTGCGCGCCCTATGTGCTCACGGCCGCCAAGCTCGCGCTGGCCTACGCCTTCATCGGCGTGATCGGGTCCGAGTTCATCCTGGCGCGCGCGGGCATGGGCTACGAGATCGGCTTCGCCTACACCAATTTCGACAACGCGACGATGTATCCGCTCATCCTTCTCATTCTCCTGCTGTCGATCGCTGCCAATGGCCTGCTGTCGAAATGGGAGAAAGTGCTGCTGCAGCGGCGAGGGCAGCATTGATGCACAGCGACGACCGCAAGCCGCTCCGCAACACGATCATCCTGATCGTGCTGATCGTGATCGTGTGGGAGCTGTGCTACCTCGCGGTCGGCGATGTGGCTTTGCGCTCGCCGTGGCAGACCGTGCGTTTCCTCGGCGCCCTGATGCGCACCGACACGTTCTGGGGCCATCTCTCTGAATCGATGCAGGCCTTTGCCGCCGCGCTCGTCATCGCGGTCGCGCTCGGACTGCTGATCGGGTTCGCGCTCGGTCTGCACCGGCTGTCAGGCGACGCCTTCGAGCCGATGCTGGTCGCGCTCTACTCGATCCCGAAGATCACGCTGTATCCGATCCTGCTCCTCGCCTTCGGCATCGGCATCTCCGCCAAGATCGCGTTCGGCGCCATTCACGGCATCATCCCGGTTGCGCTGTTCACGCTCACCGCGGTGCGCTCGATCAAGCCGATCCTGATCAAGACCGGCCGCGTGCTCAAGCTCGGCCCGGCTTTGATGGTGCGCTCGGTATTGTTCCCTGCGGCGGTGCCGGAGATTTTCACCGGCATTCGGGTCGGCTTCTCGTTGACGCTGGTCGGCACCGTGCTGGGCGAGATGTTCGCTTCACAGCGCGGCCTCGGCTATCTGCTGATGAATGCGATCAGCCTCTACAATGTCGACCTCATCATGTCGGTGACGTTTCTGCTGGTGGTGTGCGCCGCCGCCGTGAACACGGTGATGCTGGTGATCGATCACCGGCTGCACCGGCGGTGAGGTCGGTTCGGCCTGACCCTCATGGCGAGGACCACAGCGAAAGCTGCGCGTCTCGAGCCATGAAGGCCCGGCCTCATCCTTCGAGACGCGTGCTGCGCACGCTCCTCAGGATGAGGATTGAGGTAGTGCGCTCTTGACGGAATTTAGAGTTGGTGGAGCCGAGGGGATTTGAACCCCTGACCTCCTCATTGCGAACGAGGCGCTCTCCCAGCTGAGCTACGGCCCCAACCGGCCGCAAATTCGCGGCCATCAGCGGATGCGCGGGATGTAGGGCGGTGGGCGGTGGGCTGTCAAGGATCGGACGTTCGCGCCCCTTTTCCTGAAACTGCCGAGCGGCTATTCACGTGCTGCCAACCGCGGAGCGCGCATGAATCCTTTTCTTTGGCTCATTTTGACGATCATCGATATTTATATCTGGCTGCTGATCGCAGCCGCGGTGCTGTCGTGGCTTATCGCCTTCAACGTCGTCAACACGCGCAACCCGATCGTCGCCAATGTCGGCGAGTTTCTCTATCGCATTACCGAGCCGGCGCTGCGACCTATCCGCAACATGCTGCCCAACCTTGGTGGAATCGACATCTCGCCGGTGATCCTCATCATCCTGCTGCTGTTCCTCAAGCAGCTGGTGGTCTGGATTTACGTGCAGCTGATCTGAACCCCCCTTGTCATGCCCCGCGAAAGCGGGGCATCCAGTCTGGATCGCCCGCTTTCGCGGGCGATGACGGAATCGGGGCATGACCGCGCGCATTATTGACGGAAAGGCGATTGCGGCCGACCTGCGCGCGAAAATCAGCGCCGAAGTCGCGCGGCTCAAATCGCAGCATCAGTTCACGCCCGGGATTGCCGTCGTGCTGGTCGGCGCCGATCCGGCCAGCGAAGTTTATGTGCGATCCAAGGCCAAAGCTGTGGCCGAAGCCGGGATGCGCGCGTTCGATCACAAGCTTCCTGCCAATATCAACGAGGCCGAGCTGCTGGCGTTGATCGCCAAGCTCAATGCCGACTCAGCTGTTCACGGCATTTTGGTGCAACTTCCTTTGCCGACGCACATCGACGCTCACGGGGTCATTGCGGCGATCGACCCCGCCAAGGATGTCGACGGATTTCATCCGTTAAACGCGGGCGCGCTCGCCCGGGGCCTGCCGGGCCTGGTGCCGTGCACGCCGCTCGGCTGCATCATGCTCGCCAAGACCGTGCATGCTTCGCTCGCCGGCCTGGATGCGATCGTGATCGGGCGCTCCAACATCGTCGGCAAGCCGGTGGCGCAGCTTTTGCTGATCGAGAACGCGACCGTGACCATCGCGCACTCCAAGACCCGCGGCCTGCCGGCGCTGTGCGAGCGCGCCGACCTTGTGATCGCCGCGGTGGGTCACCCGGAATTCGTCAGGGCTGACTGGATCAAGCGCGGCGCGACCGTCATCGATGTCGGCATCAATCGCGTGACGGAAAGCGGCAAAAGCAGAATCGTTGGCGATGTCGCCTTTGACGCGCGCGACGTTGCCGGGGCAATCACCCCGGTTCCCGGCGGCGTCGGCCCGATGACGATCGCATGTCTCCTGCTCAACACGCTGCGCGCCGCCTGCATGCAACATGGTTTGCCCGAGCCGAAACTATGATCCGTGCGGCCCTTCTGCTTGCAGTTCTGGCCGTGGCGGGGGCCGCGCGCGGGGAAGACATCGTCAGCGTCTTGACTCCGCTCGATCTCAAAAAATGCCGGCATCTGCCCGGTAAAATGGAGGAGGACTACGGGTCCTGGCGGTGCCGTGGCTATGGCCGCATTCCCGTTTTTGTCAGCGCCGGCGATCAGCGCAGCTACATCAGCTTTGGCCGCGGCGCCGGGCAGCAGCCGGCGGCGCACCAAACCCTGGCGGCGTTCAATGGCGAGGGAGACAGCATCGAGTGGCGCGGGCTGCGCGACAAAAACGGAACGCTGAAGCCGTTCGCCACGATCATGCGGCTGTCAGTGACCAAATCGGCTGAGGACCCGCCGGTCAAAGGCAGCGTGCTTGTCGTCACGCGGCTTGGCCCACCAGTCTGCCGGGTCGGATATGTCGATGCGCTCGCCAATCCGGATGCGCTCGCGTTGGCGCGGCGGATCGCTGACGAATCCGCGCGCACTTTCGCCTGTCAGGGCAGCAAGCCGATCTTTCTTGGAAACCAGGGGCCGGGGTTCAGCGGCCCTTACGACGAGTAAGCCTTACGCCTGCCAGGCGTAGGCAACCTTGTCGAGCGTCTTGCCGCCGAACCGCTCCGACGAGCGCGCCACCGGACGGCCGCCGAGCGAGCGATAGAACTCCACCGCCGGCTCGTTGTCGGAAAGTGCCCAGATCACCAGTGTGCGCAGTCCGCTCTGCACCAGATCCTTGCGCGCCGCGGTGAATAGGCGCCGGCCGAACCCGAGCCCTTGATATTCGGGACGTAAGTAAAGCTCGTAGATTTCGCCGTCGTAGGTGAGGCTGCGGGCGCGGTTCCGCCCATAATTGGCGTAGCCCACGATATTGTCGCCGAACTGGAGCAAGGCAATGCGGCTGCCTTTGCGAATCGCCGAATCCCACCATTCCGGGCCACGCCGGCTGATCAGCTTGTCGAGCTCATTGCCGGGGATGATGCCTTGGTAAGCGGTGCGCCAAGCCTCGTCATGGACCTCCGCCACGACCGGGGCATCGGTCGGCTTGGCGCGGCGAATCTCAATGACGACAGTGGACATGCGCCGATAGAAGCAACGAACCATGCGGCCTTCAAGACTTGTGTTTAACGAAAGGTAAACGGTGTGGATTACTGGTCACAGGCGGTGATTCGCCCGTGTCGCGGATGCACGCTGGGCACTCGGTGCATCGCAAACTGACTGCTTCCATATGAATCCAGTCTCGGGTTATGAGCGTCGCACCTCGGATGAAGGAGTGGGGATGATGGTGTCGGGGGGTCGTTTTTTCAGCTCGAAGCTGTGGACTGCCGCCTTTGGCTTGGCGCTAATGTCAGCAGCGGCAGGAGCTCTTGCTGCCGATTCGTCGATCGTCGGCGGAACGGTGGCGCCGCCAGGCGCGTGGCCGTTCCAGGTCGCTCTTCTGCGGACAGGTTTCGGCGACAATTACGCATCGGAATGGTGCGGCGGGAGCCTGGTCGACAAATTTCATGTCGTGACCGCCGCGCATTGCGTCTTTCAAAAACAGCCGGCCAATTTCCGCGTCTTGACGGGCACCCAATCGCTCGCGAGCGGAGGCACGCGGCACGCGATTGCCAGCATCAAGATTCATCCGAGCTACAACGACACTCTGGCCGACTTCGACATTGCGGTGATCACCCTGAAGACTCCTGCGGCGGGCATCCCATTTTTTGCAGAGTTGATTTCATCTGCACAGGAACAGTCTTTCGCGGCGCCGGGCACCATGAGCTTTGTGACCGGCTGGGGCAGCACCATCGCGACCGGCGGCGGCTACCCGAAACCGCTCCGACAGGTGCAAGTGCCGCTGATTTCACGCACGGACTGCAATGATGCGAATTCCTACAATGGCGAGATCACCGCGCGCATGATTTGTGCGGGGCTGACGCAAGGCGGCAAAGACTCTTGCGACGGAGATTCCGGAGGGCCGCTGATCGTGAAGGACGCGCAGGGGCACTGGCGACTGCAAGCCGGGATCGTGAGTTGGGGTGACGGCTGCGCGCGCAAGAACAAGTTCGGGGTCTATTCACGTGTTGCTGTGCTCAGCGCCTGGGCGAAGATGGTAATTGCCGCCGATGGAGCGCTGGTTGCGAGGCTCGATTGCGAACGGCTGAGCGGGCAGGGGCGGCGTCTATGTGCGCAAAAGCGCGGCGCTCATGGCGCGGAGATTGAGCGAACCGGCATTGCCGTTACCGATTGAGCGCATCAGGCGGTTGGCGTCGGCTCTGATCGCAAGGTCCCTCACATGGATCGCGGCTGAATTCGCTGCTCGGATTACGGGCTATCCCGGCATTTGCAACTTGCTAGACTAGCACGCTGGCCGTTGGGGAGGCGTGGATGCGCAAGCGAAAGCGGACCGCCGTATTATGCGTACACGGGATCGGCAATCAGCGTACACAGGAGACGGTGCGCGGGATTGTAAAGGCTGTCTGGCTGGATGACGATGCGCTTCCGGGTCCGTCCGGCCGCGAATACCGAAAGAAAGTCTGGACCCACCCTGAAAGCACCGTCGAGGATCTTGACCTCGTTGTCATGACAACGAACGAGGCGCGCGAGACGTCGGACCAGCGCAGCATCGACTTCCATGAAATCTACTGGGCGCATCTGATGAGCGAAACTCGCTCGGTCGCGGTGCTGCTGTGGCTGTTCGAGCTGGTTCGCAAGGGGCCGCGGCTGAAAAAGGATATGCGCGCGATATGGTGGGTCGGAGCGGTCTTCCTCAGCGTGCTGATGCTGTCGATCTCCGTTCTCGGATTGATCGCCGTTCACAAGCTTGCTTCGTTAGCCGGCCACGAAAACGTCTTGATCCTCGCTCCGCTGTTCGCGCTGCTGGTTACTGCGGTGGTCGGCGTTGTTGCCGCCTTTATTCAAACCGCATTTCGCATCGGCGTCGCGATCGCCGCGATCACGCTCTGCGCCGCCGCGATTTGCTTTGCATTGGCCTGGCCGATTCAATGGCTGGCCGGCGGGTGGTCGGAGCAGATGCTCAATTTGCCGGCGGTGATGTTCGGCCCGTTCGTCGTAGCGCTCGCGCTTTCCTTTGCAACAATGAGCTGGTGGGGCGTGCTGACAACCGTCATCACCTACGCGGTCTCGATGCTGGCTGCGCTTGGCTACTGGCATTGGCGCGGTATCGTCCATTGGGGGAGCGACCATCCATTTGCGACAGCGATTCACGAGAGATGGTTTCCCTGGAGCTTTACCGAGCAGTGGAGCATCGTGATCGCCTGCGCGGTGGTGCTGCTGTATCTCGCCTTGAATGCCGCGTTCCTGCAATCGTTTTTGGGCGATGCCGCCCGGTATTTCCGCAATTCCCCCGCCAACGTCCTGGTGCGCCGCGCGATCCGAAAGCTGGCGGTCGACACTTTGGCCTCGTTGCATGGCAGCGGAGACTACGACCGCATCATTGTCGTGGCGCACAGCCTCGGCTCGGTCGTCGCTTATGACATGTTGCGCGCATATTTCGGGCGGATTGCCGGCGATCTTCCGCCGGCCAGCCAGCTGCAGCCGGAGTTCGACAAGATCGACAATCTCGCCATTGCGCCATCAGAGCCGGCGACAGCGGGGCAGAAAAAGGAATTGCGCGTTCTTTCGCGGGCATTGGTTGAGCGGCTGTCGCATGTCGCGGCAAGGCAAAAAGCCGGCTCCAAGCCTGGACAAGACCGTACTGCCGGCTGGCTGGTTACCGATTTCGTCACCCTCGGCAGCCCGCTCACCCACAGCGTCTACCTTATTTGCAACGGTCGAACCGTCACCGAGCTGGAAACGGACTTCAAGCGGCGCGTGCGTGAGCGGGAATTTCCGACCTGCCCGCCATTGAATGTCGATGAGGACAGGATTCTATCATTTTACCACCCGGGCAATAAACGCAAGCAGTTCCATCATGCCGCGGTGTTCGGGCTGACCCGATGGAGCAATCTTTATTTCCCGCTGAGCCAACTGCTCTGGGGCGACGCGATCGGCGGGAAGCTGGCTCCGCTTTTCGGCAGCCATATCGAAGACATCGAGGTGCCGAGCCCGGTCTCGTTGCTCAAAGGCCTCTTCACGCACACCAAATACTGGACCGTGGACAACAGCAAAGGCGGCCGCAAGGCGGAGCATATCGTGCTGCTGCGCAAGGCCATCGATCTCGCCGACCGCGATAAGGCGAAGGTCTAGACCGTCTCGGCTTCGCGGGCGCGCTGCTGTTTCTTGCGGTCGTTTTCGTCGAGCAGCTTCTTGCGCAGCCTGATCGATTTCGGCGTCACCTCGACCAGCTCGTCGTCCTCGATATAGGCGAGCGCTTTTTCCAGCGTCATC